>Ga0308172_1000042_pt1 | contig 286398 bp, 242 predicted proteins | sample PhyGR2_FD_202134 | JGI IMG/M metagenome (GOLD analysis project Ga0308172, IMG submission 202134) | Phyllosphere microbial communities from UC Gill Tract Community Farm, Albany, California, United States - DLSLSG.R2 | ecosystem: Host-associated > Plants > Phyllosphere > Unclassified | place... | reverse complement strand
GACCGCAAGAAACCACCGGAGGAAAGCGAGGCTTACCTCTGAAAACCCGTCGGCGATTCGATTGGAGCGCGGAACCTAGTTAAACCAACCGATGAAAGCAAGAAGTTTTTCGCTTCTTTCTTCCGTGAAACCGTGAGGACCTAAACCCCCGCGGCCCCGCCGGCCGGCCCGTTTCCGAGCGAGGCGGCTCTATACGGAGAGGCGGATTTGTCAGCAAGCGGATTCTGACAGTCCGGGGGAAGTTTCTCGCAAAACCGGAATCGGCCAGCGGCGCACGCGCCTCTCAGCCTGCAATATAGGTCCGCAAGCTCTCGGCCTCATGGGCGTGTTCGGCGATCTGGCACTTCACCACGTCGCCGATGGAGATGACGCCGACCAGACGATCCGCCTGCATGACTGGCAGATGCCGGATGCGCCGATCGGTCATGCGGGTCATCAAGGCCGACATCTCCTCGGCCGGTTCGGCATAAATTACCTTGGCCGTCATATAGTCGGCGACCGGACGGTGCAGCGCATCGGCGCCATCGGCCGCCAAGGCCTTGACCACATCGCGTTCGGAAAACACCCCAACCACGCGGTCGCCGTCGCAGACGACCAACGCCCCTACCCGCTTCTGCTCCAATTCTGCGCACGCCTGCGTCACCGTCAGATCCGGCGCGATGGAGAAGACGGCGTTTCCCTTGGTCTTGAGGATTTCGGCGACGAACATCGCGGTCCCTTCTCCCTATAAGAGACGACCGCAGGGCCGGAATGGCGACAGGGCCGCTCAGGGAGCGATGATCGCTCACCCCCCGTCCGGAATCAACGCGCCTCACGGATGAGGCGCGGCGCCGTTTCCGAACATCCGCCCCAAGGGACCGATGGCCAGAAAGCCGACGACGAAGCCGACCGCGTGGGCCTCCCAGGCGATCCTGGCTCCCTCGGCGCCGGGTAGTCCGCCGATCATTCCGGTCACGGCGTTGACCGCCATCCAAGTGATAGCCGCGCCGATCACGCGGCGATCACCCATCGGCAGCACCCTGCCCTGCCCTCCCAGCAGTCGCGTTGCGGCCCCGATCAGGCCGAAGACGGCGCCGGACGCGCCGACCATCGGCTCGCTGGATCCCCAATGGATCAGCCCATAGCCCAACGACGCCAACACGCCGCACACCAGATAGAAGAGCAGAAAGACCGTCGGACCAACCTTGGTCCCGAACAGCCGCGCCACCGGCGTCCCGAACGCCAGCGCCGCCACCGCATTCATGATGGCGTGGGTCCAGCCGCCGTGCAGCAGCATGGCCGTGAGCAGCCCGCCCCACCGTCCCTGTTCCAGATCAATGGGCGCAAACGCCATGCTCATGCCCATGTCGGGCAGGTCGCGCTGGAACAGATACAGCGTCGGCATCGATGCCGCGATCAGCAGCACCACCAGCGGCACGTTGAACATCGGCTCTCGCGCCGGGCGGCTGTTCGGCGGATCGAATCGACCGGATGCGTCTGACATGACGCCACAAATGCTCAGTGACCTGCGTCACATCAAGCGCTTCTTAATAACCTTAATGCAGGTTGGGGTGCGGATCACGCTCGTGGTCCGGCGTTCGTTTGTGCGCGAGGAACCCCAGAATGCCCGCCAAGAGGCTGTTTGTATCCACCGCCGTCATGGCCTTCGCCGCCGCTGCGAGCGTGCCGGCGATCGCGCAGTCGACGGGTTCGGGCGGCGCTTCGCGCTTCCAGCAGGGCTATGGCGGCGCGCGAACGGCCGCCAATACGGCCGCGACCGGCTATACCCGCGACGCCAACGGCAATCGCCTGATCGTCAACGGCATCATCCAGTCGGGCGCCTCATCCTATTCCAGCCAGTCCGGCGGCGCGGCCTCGGCCTATGCCGGCGCAGGCGCGTCCAGCAACGGCGGCACCACCATCGGCGGCTCCACCGCCATCGGCAATCAGCTGAACGTGGTGGTCCAGGGCAGCCGCAACACCGTCATCGTCAATTCGACCCAGACCAATACCGGCGCCATCAACGCCGGTACGGCCCTGAACGGGAACATCAACCTGCCATGAGCCGCCGTCATCTTATAAAGGGGTCCGCCGCCGTCTCGGCCGTCGCCCTTCTGCTCGCCGGCTGCGTCAGCCCCGTCGCGGGTCCGTCGGGGCAATATGCGACGCCGATCGGCAATGCGCCGGTGACCGCAAACCCCACGCCCTATTCCGCCGCGCTTTATTGCCTGGCCGACTACGCCCGTCGCTACAACCTGCCCTCCCCACGCATGGCCGTGGGCCGGATCAGCGACTACACCGGCACGGTGTCGTCCGATGGCGGCCGCCAGATCACCGGCGGCGCCTCCCTGATGGCCAACTCGGCGCTGGCCAAGGCCGGCGCCCGCATCGTCGAACGCTACGACACCTCGGTGTCCGAGCTTGAGCTGCGCTACGCCAACAACAAGCTGATCGGCGACCAGGCTCCCGACGCCAAGGGCCCCGAAGACACCCAGTACCGCCGCATCCTGGCCGGTCAGGTGCCGGGCTCCGACTTCTATGTCGTCGGCGGCATCACCGAGGTGAACTACAACATCCGCTCCGGCGGCTTCGACATCGCCGGCGGCGAGGTCGACAGCAACCGCCCCGGCTCTGGCATCGTCAACCACCGCGTCTATGTGATGAACATCGCCATGGACCTGCGCCTGGTCCAGACGACCACGCTCGAGGTCGTCGATGTCGTCTCCTATCAGAAGCAGATCATCGGGCGCGAAATCTCGGCCGGCGTCTTCGACTTCTTGAACGGCAACGTCTTCGACATCTCGGCCGGCACGGGCGGGATGGAGCCGACGCAACTGGCCGTCCGCGCCCTGGTCGAACGGGCCACGGTCGAGTTCATGGCCAACCTCTATGGCGCGCCAGGCCCCGAAATCTGCCTGAACCCCGCCAACGACCCGCTCGGCGATTCCACGGTCGGCCCGACCGGCGGCTATTATCCGGCCTATCCCACTCAGGACACCAACAATGGCCAGACCCGCGCCGATCCGTCTCGTTGGCATGATGGCCGCGACGGCGACGTTCGCCGCACTCGCCACTGAGGCGAGCGCCCAGCAAACGCCGACCTGCGATCCGCAAGCCGGCGAAACCTGCTCCAGCACCCAGACGCAGACTGGCGATGTCACCGGCCTGGTGGATATCGACCTGTCCGTCGATCAGGTGACCGTCAGCACAAACGCCCAGGGCAATGCGCTTGCGGGCGGGGTCACAGCCGCCTCCGCGGGCCTGGTCTCGCGCCAGTCGATGACCGGCGCGACGGTGGCCCGCAGCAATGTGGTCGTGAACGGCGAGGCGGACGGCCAACTCAGCGTCGATACCACCGCGCGCGGGAACTATCTCGGCGTCACCACCAATGGCGCGACCTTCGCCGTGGACGCCAGCCAGTCCGCGACCGGCGACCGGGTCGAGGCCGGAACCTATGTCCAGGCGCCGAACGGCCGCGTGCTGCAAGGCGGTTTCGCCACCAGCACCGCCGTCGCCAACACCGTCGCCCTGGGCGGCCCCTCGTCGTCCCTGACAGGCGTCATCGACCAGAGGGCCCAGACCACCGTCTTCGCCGAGACCGTCGCCGACGTTCAATACATTCCGGCGCCCGCGACCTTTTCGTCGCAGGCCGTCGCCAATGCGGTCCAGACCAACACTACCGGCGCCTCGCACCAGGATCTGGCGATCCGCCAGTCCAACGCCGCCTCGACGACCGAGGCGCGCACCGATGTCTATGTCGACAACGGCTGGGACCTGACGGTCGGCGCCAATGCTGGGGCCAACCAGGCGATCACCGCCAACGCCGGCGGCTCCATGCTGATCCAGACGGACCAGGCCAACGCCGGCCGCGTCCGCGCCGACGCCCGCGTCCAGACCAATCTCCAGGGCCAGACGGTTCTGGCGGCCCGCAGCGTCGCCAACGAGACGGTCGCCGGCAACAACGACATCTATCTGAAGCTGGACAACACTCAGCTGAACACCGGCGGGGTCGAGGCCAACGCGACCTATGTCGGCGTCAACGGCTATGACGCCTACGTCGGCTCCGACGCGGTCGGCAATGCGGTGACGGGCTATGCCTGTTCTCAGTGCGGCGGCGACGTCAACGTCAACAACAACCAGACCAATAGCGGCAATGTCACCGCGACCACCAACGCCACGGTCTCGTCCGGACGCACCGCCGTGGTGGGCGCCAACGCCGTCGGCAACAGCGCCAACTTCTACATCAGCCGCCCCGGCGGCTGATCCGAACATGACAAGTCGGTAAGGTTCGCCAGCCCCGCTTGTGGCGAAGGCAAGCACACTTTACACATCCGGCATCGCGCCATCGGGGGTTGCGGTTTCGGAGTGATACTATGCGTTCTGCGCGTCATCTGCTGCTTGTCGCCGCCTCGGGACTGGCCCTGACCACCGGGGCGTTCGCCGCCCCTGCTCTCGCCCAAACTGCGCCGCCCGCTGCGGCCGCCGTCGGTCAGGTCGCGCCGTCCGCCCCCTGGGCCCAGGCCGCCAGCGACATCCCCGCCGATCCGGCCGTCCGTTACGGCCTGCTACCCAACGGCATGCGCTACGCCCTGCTGCACAATGCGACGCCTCCGGGTCAGGCCTCGTTCCGTCTGCGCATCGACGCCGGCTCGCTGATGGAGCGCGACGATCAGAAGGGTCTGGCTCACTTCATGGAGCACATGGCCTTCAACGGCACCAAGGACGTGCCGGAAAACGAGATGTTGCGCATCCTCGAGCGCTTGGGCCTGGCCTTCGGCGCCGACACCAACGCCTTCACCAGCTTCGATCAGACCGCCTATATGCTGGAGCTGCCCAACACCAAGGATGAGACGGTCGATCCCAGCCTGCACATCCTGCGCGAGATGATGTCGGCGGCGCTCATGGCCTCGGACTCGATCGATTCCGAACGCGGCGTTATCGTCGGCGAGGAGCGCACGCGCGACACGCCGCAGTATCGCGTCTTAAAGACTCAGCTGGGCCTCCTGGCGCCCGGCCAGCGTCTGTCGGAACGCCTGCCGATCGGCGACCTCGACATCATCCGCACCGCGCCGCGCCAGCGCTTCGTCGACTTCTACGACGCCTACTATCGCCCCTCGCGCGCCACCTTCATCGCCGTGGGCGACTTCGACGTGGATGCGATGGAAGCCAAGGTCCGCGCGGCCTTCGGCGACTGGAAGCCGACCGCCGCCGATGGTCCCGAGCCCGACCTGGGAACCGTCGCCCCGCGTCAACCGCAGACCAGCATCCTGGTCGAGCCGGGCATCCAGTCCTCGATCCAGATTAACTGGATCAAGGCCCCGGACCTCAGCCCCGACACGGCCGTCGAACGCGCCGCCGACGTCCGTCGCGGCCTGGGTCTGGCCGTGCTGAACCGTCGCCTGGGCGAGATCGCCCGCGCTGACAACCCGCCCTTCATCGGTGCCGGAGCCGGTTATCAGTCGCTGTTCGACAGCCTGGACGCCGGCACCCTGTCGGTCGCCTTCAATCCCGGCGGCTGGCAGCGTGCGCTGGAAAGCGTCGAGCAGGAAAGCCGTCGTCTGGCGGAATACGGTGTGAGCGACGCCGAGCTTCAGCGCGAAATCGTCAACACCCGCACCGCGCTTCAGAACGCCGTGGCCTCGGCCGCGACCCGTTCGACCCCGGCCTTGGCGACCGGCCTTCTGGGCGCCGTGAACGACGACCAGGTCTTCAGCGCGCCCCAGACCAATCTTGATCTATTCAACAAGGCCGTCGAAGGTCTGACCGTCGATCATATCAATCAGGCGACCAAAGCGGTCTTCGAAGGCCAGGGCCCGCTGCTTCTGTTCAGCTCGCCCGTGCCGGTCGAGGGCGGCGAGGCCGCCGTCACCGCTGCGCTGGAAGCCTCGCGCAACACTCCGGTGCAGGCCCGCGCCGCCGAGGCCGAACTGAAGTGGCCCTATGCTGACTTCGGCGCCCCGGCGGTCCCCGCCGCCCGTTCGGAAGTCGCAGATCTGGGCGCGACCCTGGTTCGCTTCCCGAACGGCACCTTGCTGAACATCAAGAAGACCGACTTCCGCGCCGATCAGATTCTGGTCAGCGCCCGCACCGGCCTTGGCGAGCTGGGCCTGCCTGCCGACACCCTGTCGCCCTTGTCGATGGCCAGCACCGTCCTGGCCCCCGGCGGTCTGGGCAAGCTCAGCCTGGACGAAATGAACCGTGTTCTCAGCGGCCGCACCTACAGCGCCGCGGTCAATCAGGCCGGCGACGCCTACATCTTCGCCGGCGCCACCAAGCCGGCCGATCTCCAGCTGGAGCTTCAGGTCCTGGCCGCCTATCTGACCGATCCGGGTCTGCGCGGCGCCTCGTTCGAACAGACCAAGGCCATGTTCCCGCAGATCCTGGCCCAGCTGGGCGCCACGCCGCGCGGCGTCTTCCAACGCGACGCCTCGGGCCTGCTGGCCAGCGGCGACGCGCGTGAGACCACCCCGACCGCCGAACAGATCGCCGCGATCCAGATCGACGACATCCGTTCCGGCGTTCGCTCGGCCCTGGCCCAGGGTCCGGTCGAGATCACCGTCGTCGGCGACGTCGACGTCGACGCGGTCATCGCCGCCGTCGGCTCGACCTTCGGCGCCCTGCCCTCGCGCGGTGATGCGCCGACACCGCCCGCCGGCTCGACGGTGCGCAAGTTCCCCGCCCCGACCGCCACGCCGGTCCAGCTGTATCACACCGGCCCCGCCGAACAGGCGCTGGGCTTCGTCGCCTGGCCGACCACCGACCAGGTCGAAGATCGCAAGACCGCGCGTCAGCTGTCGATCCTGTCGGACGTGCTTCAGCTGCGCCTGAACGACGAGATCCGCGAGAAGCAGGGCCTGGCCTATTCGCCCAGCGCCGGCTCGACCGCCTCGGACACCTATCCGGGCTATGGCTTCATCTCGGTGACCGCGGAAACCCCGCCGGCCGGACTGCCCAAGCTGTTCGAGACGGTGGACGCCATCGCTGCCGACCTGCGCGACAATCCGATCAGCGAGGACGAACTGAACCGCGCCCGTCGCCCGGCCGTTGAGCGCATCCGTCGCAGCATGGCCGACAACGGTTATTGGCTGACCCAACTGTCGCAGGCCCAGAGCGATCCGGCGACGCTGGACCAGACCCGCAACCAGATCGCCACCTTGGAAGCCGTCACCGCCGCCGACCTTCAGGCCCTGGCTCGCCAGTATCTGCAGTCCGCCAGCGCCTGGCGCGCCACCGTCACGGCTCAGCCGGCGGCTCAGTAACGCCCACGAAAAAGGCCCCGGTTCTCGCGAACCGGGGCCAGTCGTCAGGATCGTCGACGGAGAGCCGACGGTCGCCTTATCTCATGTCCCGCCTGATCGGCGGCTGAACGGGCGTGTTTAGGCCCGGTTCAGAAGACCCGGCCGCCGACGCCGCCGTCCAGGGTGATCACCCCGGTCAGCACGGTCGCGCTCTCGACCTGTTCCTCGCGGTATTCGGTGTATTCCTCTTCGCGATACATCGTCAGGATCTTGATCCCGGCGCCGTAGCGACGCAGCAGCGAACGCTCGTTACAATCCCGCTCGGGCTTCTCGGGCCGGCATTCCAGCTTGCCGCCCGTTCCATACCACAGCGCCTCATGCTTGCGGCAGGTCAGGGTCGTGCCGTGATCGAAGCTGACGTCGCCGTTGTAGTCGGCGATGGTGGCCTGCAGCCAGGTGCCCGACAGGCAGCGATACAGCTCGCCCTCGAACCCTTCGGCGATCTCGCGATCCGGCCGCACCTGCGAGGCGGGGTGCGGCACCTGGCGGTCGTCGATGCAGACGGCCTGGATGACGACCCGCTTCATCATGCTGCGGAAGGCGCTGTAGGGAGTGCGCACGGTCTGGGCGATCACGCCCTCGACAGCCAGGCCCTGGATGGTGGTCGGATAGGGCTGATCGACGCTGACATAGGCCGCGCCGCCGCCTCCGCCGAAGCTGCCCGAGAAGCCGCCGGCCCGCGCATTGACGTAGGACCGCGCGCCCGAGTTGGCGTTGGCCCCGGCGCCCGCGTTCGCATTGGCGCTCGCGCCAAGGTTCACGTTCACATTGACGTTGGTGTTGATGTTGCCGTTCCAGTTTCCACCGCCGCCAGGACCGCAGTTTCCACCGCCGTTGCAGGGCGGCGGCTCGGGCGGAGGCGGCGGCTCGCACGATGTGCAGGGCGGCGGCTGGCAGCCGGATGTGCATTGCGCCAGCGCGGCTCCGGCGCCCGCCGAGACGGCGAAACCGGCCGCCAGGCCCAGCATCCATTTCGTGATCCGCAGCCGCATCGGCGGGAACTCCCAAGCGAATATCGTGTCGGCCGAACAAGATTCCGGCCGATCCTCCCGTCACAAAACCGCAAAAGCCTTTCGTTTCCGTTGATGAGGCCTGCGCTTCGGGATGGCGCAATGCCGCATCCGTCTGCTAGACCGCCCGCACAATGACCGTCCGCGTCTCCATTCGCCTGATTTCGATTAGCCGCCCGGCGTAGCGCTCCTGGGCCTGATGGCCCCGTGCACGCCGGGATCGAAAGCCCTCAGCAGCGCGAAGCGCGATAGGGCGAAGAGAACAGCGACCTATTTTTCAAGACGCCGAGACGACCCATGGCCGACGCCCCCGAAAACACCTCTGAATCCACCGCCCGCGACTATCGTGACACCGTCTTCTTGCCCGAGACGCCCTTCCCCATGCGCGGCGGCCTGCCCCAAAAGGAGCCGGTCATCTTGGAACAGTGGGGCGACCTTTACGGCGCCCTGCGCGCCGAGCGGCAGCAGCAGAACGCCCCGCTCTATGTCCTTCACGATGGCCCGCCCTACGCCAACGGCGACATCCACATCGGCCATGCGCTGAACAAGACGCTGAAGGACTTCGTGGTCCGCAGCCGGTTCCTCCTGGGCTACGATGTCGATTACGTCCCCGGCTGGGACTGCCACGGCCTGCCGATCGAGTGGAAGATCGAGGAGCAGTTCCGCGCCAAGGGCCGCCGCAAGGACGAGGTGTCCAAGGACGAGTTCCGCCGCGCCTGCCGTGAATACGCCGGCAAATACATCGACCTGCAAAAGGACCAGTTCCACCGGCTGGGCATCGTCGGCGACTTCGCCAACCGCTACGCCACCATGGACTTCACCTCCGAGGCGGCCATCGTCGCCGAGTTCCACAAGTTCAAGAACTCGGGCCAGCTGTATCGCGGCTCCAAGCCCGTCATGTGGTCGCCGGTCGAGCGCACAGCCTTGGCCGACGCCGAGATCGAATATCACGACCACGTCAGCCCGACGATCTGGGTCAAGTTCCCGGTCACGGCCATGTCGGACGACCATCCCGACGACCTGCTGGCCTTCCGCTCCAGCACCCCGTCCATCGTCATCTGGACGACCACGCCCTGGACCATCCCGGCCAACCGCGCCATCAGCTACGGCCCCGAAATCGCCTATGGCCTGTATGAGGTCACGGCCATGGAGGAAGGCCTGGAGTTCGCGCCCTGGGCCAAGCCCGGCGACCGCCTGATCCTGGCCGACAAGCTGGCCGAGGAGGTGTTCAAGGCCGCCAAGATCGCCGCCTGGACCCGCGTCTACGACATCAATCCGTCGGGACTGGAGACCGCCCACCCGCTGGCCGCGCTCGACAGCGGCTACGGCTTCTCCGTGCCCCTGCTGGCCGGCGATCACGTCACCGACGACGCCGGCACCGGCTTCGTCCACACCGCGCCCGGCCACGGCGCCGACGACTTCGAGGTTTGGAAGGCCCACGGTCATCACGAAGTGCCCGACACCGTCGATCCAGACGGCGCCTACTACCCCGGCGTCCCCCTGTTCGCGGGCCTGAAGGTGCTGGAGACCGAGGGCAAGAAGACCGGCAAGTTCGGCCCCGCCAACGGCGCGGTGATGGAGAAGCTGATCGAGGCCGGCAATCTGTTGGCGCGCGGGCGGCTGGAGCACTCCTATCCACACAGCTGGCGCTCCAAGGCGCCGATCATCTTCCGCAACACCCCCCAGTGGTTCATCCGCATGGACACTCCGCTGGAAGGGGGGCCGCTGAAGAGCGGCGACACCCTGCGCGAGACGGCGCTGAACGCCATCGACGCCACCGCCTTCCATCCCGTCGCCGGCAAGAACCGCATCCGCTCGATGGTCGAGGGCCGTCCCGACTGGCTGGTCAGCCGCCAGCGCGCCTGGGGCACGCCTCTGGCCATGTTCATCGACAAACAGACGGGCCAGCCCCTGCATGACCCCGAGGTCGACGCCCGCATCGTCGCGGCTGTCGCCGAACACGGCGCCGACATCTGGTTCACCGCGCCCGACAGCGATTTCCTGGGCGCCCACGACCCGGCCCGCTACGAAAAGGTCGAGGATATCCTGGACGTCTGGTTCGACTCCGGTTCGACCCACGCCTTCACGCTGGACCCGCGCCTGCCGGAAAACGGCTATGCCGGCGACCGTCCCGCCCACTGGCCCGCCGACCTCTATCTGGAAGGCTCCGACCAGCACCGCGGCTGGTTCCAGTCGTCCCTGCTGGAAGGCTGCGGCACGCGCGGCCGCGCCCCGTTCAAGGCGGTCCTGACCCACGGCTTCACCCTCGACGAGAAGGGGGAGAAGATGTCCAAGTCCAAGGGCAATACGACCGACCCCCTGACCATCATCAAGGAATCCGGCGCCGATATCCTGCGTCTGTGGGTGGCCTTGGTCGACTATTCGGACGACCAGCGGATCGGCAAACAGATCCTGCAGACCACGGTCGACGCCTATCGCAAGCTTCGCAACACCGTTCGCTATCTGCTGGGCGCCCTGGCCGATTTCGACGAGGCCGAACGCCTGTCTCTGGACCAGATGCCGCCGCTGGAGCGGTTCGTCCTGCACCGCCTGCACGAGCTCGACGCCCAGGTCCGAGCCGCCTACGCCGAATACCGCTTCCAGGACGTCGTCCGTCCGGTGCTGGAGTTCTGCGCCGGCGACCTGTCAGCCCTGTATTTCGACATCCGCAAGGACGCCCTGTACTGCGACCGTCCCGACGCCTTGCGTCGCCGCGCCGCCCGCACGGTGATGGACGAGGTCTTCATGCGCCTCACCGCCTGGCTGGCCCCTCTGACGCCCTTCACCATGGAAGAGGCCTGGACCACCCGCTTCCCGGACGCCGGCTCCAACTGCGCCCGCGTGATCCCCGACACTCCGGCGGAATGGGAGAACGAAACGGCCTACACCAAACTCAAGAACCTGCTTCCCATCCGCGAAGTAGTGCTGGGTAGTTTGGAACTGGCACGACGTGACAAGATGATAGGATCCAGCCTCGATGCTGATGTTCTCATCGTCTTGGATGACCCGGCTTTGATCCAACTGGTTCAAGACGTTGCAGGGTCTGAGAATCCTGACCAGTTCATGGCAGACTTCTGCATCGCCAGTGTCGCAAGGCTGACTCGCGATGACCCTCAAGGTCCCGAAGGGCCATTCAGACTGCCAGAACATGCAGGCATAGGTGCCCTAGTGCGACGCTCCGACAACCCGAAATGCGCCCGCTCCTGGCGCCGGGTCCCCGACGTCGGCTCCGACCCCGCCTATCCCGACCTCTCGGCCCGCGACGCCGATGCGGTTCGGTATTGGGACCAGACGCACGCCTGATCGCAGCAAAGTCTCCTCCCCACTTGTGGGGAGGGGGACCGCGACGCGGTGGAGGGGTTCTTGAAGCCCCACAGAGGTCGGGGATGCGCTGAAGAGCCCCTCCGTCTCTCCGCTGCGCTTCGAGCCACCTCCCCATGATATGGGGAGGAGACGATACTCAGCCATCGCAATACCGCTGCTTCATTCGCAGCGATTTCAACCGCTTGCCGATTTATGTCCCCCGTCTCCCATCCACGGGGTCAAACGCCCCCATAATGCGCCCGTCTCGTCGCATGGAGGGCTCGCCTGGCCTGCGACCTTGCGGCGGCGAGAGCGGAGGGAACGGGGGCGATGGTGAAATCCCATCGCGGCGCCGGGGCTGATCGGTCGGGGAATCGCCCCGGCGTCCGCAGCCGCGCCGCAGGGTCGAGGGGGATACTCGGCCGCACCGGGGATCGGGGATCGCTGCTCCGACCCGCCCGTCGCAGGCTTATGGGGTTAGGCGATAAGACCGCCACCGCTCGGCGCCCCGAGCTTGCAGGCCAACCTTCCGCGCGGAGCGTCACACCCTTCGTCGAAACGGTAATCTCTAATCACACTCCGGGCGAAGGCCCGGCGCTCCGCCCAGCCCTCCATTAACTTCGCAGGCCGAACGCCGCGAAGACAAAGCCGTTTTCCGTCCCGCGCGACACCGCGTCATCTTGTCAAACCGCCCCTCGCGCCCCAACTGCAAAGCCTACCAAAATCCCACCTTCGCTCGCGACAGGAGCCCTGATGCCGCATGCCGACAGCCTGATTCTCACCCTGGTCGGGGGCTTCGTCCTCGCCTTCGTGTTCGGCATGCTGGCGCATCGGCTGAAACTGTCGCCCCTGGTCGGCTATCTGGTCGCGGGCGTGATCGTCGGCCCCTATACGGGCGGCTTCGTCGCCGACACCGAACTGGCGCCGCAACTGGCCGAGATCGGCGTCATTCTGCTGATGTTCGGCGTCGGCCTGCATTTCTCGCCCAAGGATCTGATGCAGGTCCGAAAGGTCGCCATTCCCGGCGCCCTGGTTCAGATCGGCGTCGCCACCGTGCTGGGATGGGGGCTCGGCCGGTTCGTGCTGGGCCTGAGCGATGTCGAGGCTCTGCTGATGGGCTTCGCATTGTCCGTCGCCTCGACCGTCGTCCTGCTGCGCGCTCTGGAGGAGCGCAAACAGGTCAAGGGCGAGATCGGCCGCATCGCCGTCGGCTGGTTGATCGTCGAGGATCTGGTCATCGTCATCGCCCTGGTCATGCTGCCCATGGTGCTGGTTCCGGCCGGAACCCAGACGGACTTTGCGGCACTGGGGACCGACGTCGGCCTGACCCTGCTCAAGGTCGTGCTGTTCGTCGTCGGCATGTTGGTCGTCGGCGGCAAGGTCATTCCCTGGCTGCTGATCCGCATCGCCCACACCAAGTCGCGCGAACTCTTCACCCTGGGCGTTCTCGCCATCGCCCTGGGCATCGCCTGGCTGGCCTATTTCCTGTTCCATTCCTTCGCGCTGGGCGCCTTCCTGGCCGGTCTGGTGATGAACGCCTCGCCCCTGGGTCACAATGCGGCCGAGCGGTCCCTGCCGCTGCGCGACGCCTTCGCGGTGCTCTTCTTCGTTTCGGTCGGCATGCTGTTCGACCCGATGATCGTGGTGCGCCAGCCGTGGGCGGTCCTGGGCGTGCTGGGCATCGTCATCGTCGGCAAGTCGGTCGCGGCCCTGGTCATCACCCAGACCTTCAAACTGGATCGGCCGACCGGTTTCACCGTCGCCGCGTCCCTGGCCCAGATCGGCGAGTTCTCCTTCATCCTGGCCGCGCTCGGCGTGTCCCTGGGCGCCATGAGCCGCGAGACCCATGACCTGATCCTGGCCGCCGCCCTGCTGTCGATCTCCCTGAACCCCTTCGTCTTCCTGTTCATCGACCGGATGGGTGGAAGGCCGAAGCCGCCCGCCGCCGGCGCGATCCGACCCGCAGCCGCGGACGGCCCGATCACGGATGCGGTCGCGACGCCCTGAGCCCCTTTCCGCGCCGCCCGCCGCCCGCTATCGTCCGCCCATGGACAAAATCGCCGCAGATCAGGCCGTTCTTCACTATGGCGACGGCGAATTCGCCGTCTTGAAGCCGGGCCGGTTCGTGCGCTGCGCCGTCACGGACAGGCCGATCCCGCTGGAAGTCCTCCGCTACTGGAGCCCCAGCCGTCAGCAGCCCTATTTCGGCCCGGCCGAATTCATCGCGGCCCAGCAAGGCGATCGATGATCCCGTCGCGCCGCGTCCTGCTGACCGGCGCGGGCGCCAGCCTGATCGCCGCGCCGCTGATGGCTGAAGACCGCAACGCCCTGCCGCTGGCCCTGAACGGCGCCTGGCGTCAGGGCGGCTACGCTTTGGGTCGCACCGCGCCGCGCGCCTTGATCTTCGTCGATGGCGAGGCCCTGGCTACCGCCTCGGCAGCCGGCCTCTTCGTGATCGGCTTCGACCGCGACGCCGGTCCGACCACCCAGGTCGAGGCCCGGGCCGGCGACCGGTCCGCCCGACGCACGCTCGACATCGCTCCCTACGCCTTCCCCTCGACCAGCGTGAACGGGCTGCCGCCCTCGACCGTCGAGCCCAGCGATCCCGCCCTCCTGGCCCGCATCCAGCAGGAGATCGCGCTGAAGACCGAGGGCTTCGCCAGCCGCATCGACGCCGACGACTTCAAGGACGGTTTCGTCTGGCCGCTGGAGAGCTACCGGGTCTCCAGCGCCTGGGGCGCCCAGCGTGTCCTGAACGGCACGCCCGGCCGGCCGCACTACGGCATCGACCTGGCCGCCCCCCAGGGCAGCGTGATCCGCGCGCCCGCCGACGGCCGCATCGCCTTCGTCCGTCCGGACATGCATTTCGAGGGCGGCCTGACCCTGATCGACCACGGTCAGGGCCTGATCAGCTGCTATCTGCACCAGTCGCGGCTGGACGTGGCGCTGGGCCAGCGCGTCCGGCGCGGCGATGCGCTGGGCCGCGTCGGCATGACCGGCCGCGCCACCGGCCCCCACCTGTGCTGGCGCATGAAATGGCGCGATCGCAACCTGGATCCGTCACTCATGATCGGGGCGCGTGTTCCAGAAAGTCTAGCCTGATCAAAGGCTCCTCTTGCGAGACTACGCATATCCACTTAGCCTCGATCGAAGATCTGGCGGGGCCCGATGTTTTCTCTGAAATCGCTGAACGTCCTGCTTGTGGACGACAATCAGAATATGCGCGCCATCGCGTCAGCCGTGCTGCATTCGGCCGACATCCGCAACGTCTATGAGGCGTCCGAAGGCGCGACGGCTTTCGATTTGCTGCGTCGCCACGCGATCGATCTGGCCATCGTCGATTTCAACATGTTCCCGCTGGACGGGGTCGAGTTCACCCGCCTCGTCCGCACCAGCCCCGACAGCCCCAATCCTTTTTTGCCGATCATCATGATGACCGGCCATTCCGAACGCAGCCGCGTCTACGAGGCCCGCGACGCCGGGGTGACCGAGTTCATCGTCAAGCCGATCACCGCCAAGGCCGTGCTGGATCGGCTGAACGCCGTCATCATGCGGCCCCGCCCCTTCATCAAGGCCGACGGCTATATCGGCCCCTGCCGTCGGCGCCGCGAGACGCCCGACTACGCCGGACCTTACCGCCGAGGATCGGACGCCTCGCGGTCCAACGCCGCATAGACCTTGTCCGGCCAGCGCTTGTGGACCCAGAACCAGTCCACGGGATGCTCTTTCACCCGGTCCTCGACGAAGCGATTGGCGGCCTGGATGCCGGCCAGAGTATCGGCCGCCTTGTCCTCGCTTTGATTGACCACGATCGGCTCGTGCGCCGTCACCCGGAACCGCACGCCGGGCAGCCGCACCACCGACAGCGGCAGCATGACCGTGTCGAACTTCAGCGCCAGCCTCGCCGCTCCAGGCGAGGCGTTCACCGGCTGACCGAAGAACTCCACCTCCGGCCCCTGATTGTATTTCTGATCCACGAGCAGGGCGATGCAATCGCCGCGCTTCATCCCCGCCATCAGCTCGCGCGTCCCGTCGCCCTTGGGTGCGAACAGGCGGATGCCGTAACGCTCCCGGCTCTGGCGGATCAGGGCGTCGACGTACGGATTGTTGGCGGCGCGATAGGTCACCTGACACGGCACGCCCGCCGCCATGATCACCGCCGCCATCACCTCGAAGTTGGCCAGATGGCCCGAGATCAATACGGCCGGCTTGCCGCTGTCGCGCAGGGCGTGCAGCCGCTCCATCCCGACCACCTCGACCCGCCCGCCTTCGGGCGTCAGATGATCCATGACCGCCAGTTCGGCGAAGGTCCGGCCCGTCTGATCCCACTGGGCCAAGGCCAGCGCCTGACGCTCGACCTCGCCCATGTCGGGAAAGGCGATCCGCAGATTGCGCATCACCGTCTTCTGCGTGCCGGTCAACGGCCCCAAGGTGCGCAGCAGCCAGCCGCCCAACCCCGACGCCCGCTCGACGCCCAACAGGCGCAGAAAGCCGAACAGCGCCTGAAAGCCGAAGGCCTCCAGGCGCCAAACTATATCCTGCTTCCAATCTTTTGCGCTACCGCCCTTCGGGCTGCTTGAGCGCGTGTCTTCACCAGGCAATCGTCAATCCACCGTCCACCACAAGGGTCTGGCCGGTCACATAGGCCGACGCAGGGCTGCACAGATAGACCGCCGTGCCCGCGATTTCATCGGGCTGGCCGATCCTTTTCAGCGGCGCCGGCTCGGTGACCTGTTTCAGCAGCTCCGGATTCTCCCACAGATATTTGGCGAAGTCGGTCTGGACCAGCCCGGGCGCGATGCAGTTGACCCGCACGTTCGACGGCCCCCACTCCACCGCCAGATTGCGCACCAGCTGCATGTCCGCCGCCTTGGAGATATTGTAGGCGCCGATAAGCGCGTTGCCGCGAAGCCCGCCGATGGACGAGATCACCAGGATCGCCCCGTCCTTACGCTCCACCATCTGCGGCGCGACCATCTGGATCAGCCAATGGTTCGAGATGACGTTATTCTGCAGGATCTTCTCGAACTGGTCGTCGGCGATGCCCGCCATCGGCCCGGCGTAGGGATTGGTCGCGGCGTTGCACACCAGGATGTCGATTTGGCCGAAGACGGCGTTGGTCTCATCAACCAGCCGCTGCAAATCCTCCTTCGAGGCGATGTTGGCGGGAACGGCAATTGCGCGTCCCTCGCCATACTTGCCGTTGATCTCGGCGGCGACCTCGTCGCACGGCCCGGCCTTGCGCGACGAGATGACGACCTTGGCCCCGTGTTCGGCCAGCCGTTCGGCGATGGCCTTGCCGATTCCCCGCGATGAGCCGGTGATGATTGCGACCTTGCCGGTCAGATCGAACAGTTCCATTGCGTTTCCCGTAGGTTTGGCGGGGATATTTGCAGCCCCGCTCTAGCCGAATGACATTGATAGCCTGATACTCAGGCGATTCCATCCGGGAGTGGCCGACCGCCAGCCGATGCGCAACGTAACAACGGGCTTTCTCTACTTCGCCTATCTGTTCCTCGGCATGACCGTGGGCGCCTTCCTGTGGCGCGCGGGCCTAGGGATCGGCGCAGGCGTGGCCGGAACGCTCGGCGCACTAGGGCTGTTGGGCGCTTTCCACGGCATTGTCACCGGCATCGCCGAGCGCCGCGTCCTGAAGAAGGAAATCGGCCAGGTCCGCGAGGCCCACCGCCTGCTCGCCGATGCGATGGAATCGACCCAGGGCGCCCTGACCGAACTGGCGCACGCCATCGAGACCGGCGTCCTGTCCGACACCGATGCGCTGACCGGCGAGGTCCGGATGCTGGAATCGCTGGTCCAGCAGATGAGCGAAAGCATCGACGAACGTCTGGCCGCCGCGCCGCATATCGGTGTCGAGACCTTTGAGGGCCGTCGCATGGCCCAATCCAACGTCCTGCTGCGCACCATCCACGAAGCGCTCAGCGAAGGCCGCGTCGATCTGTATCTCCAGCCGGTCGTTTCCTTGCCCCAGCGCCGAACGATCTTCTACGAGAGCTTCACCCGGCTGCGCGACGCCACCGACCGCGTGATGATGCCGGCGGAATATCTGTCCCTGGCCGAGGGCGAGGGGCTGGTGCCGGCGATCGACAATTTGTTGCTGTTCCGCTGCGCCCAGATCGTGCGGCGGCTGGCGCGTCAGGACCGCAAGGTCGGCGTCTTCTGCAACGTGGCCCTGACCTCGTTGGGCGACGAGACCTTCTTCCCGCAGTTCCTGGACTTCCTTAGCGAGAACCGCGACCTGAACCAGGCCCTGATCTTCGAACTGGGTCAGGCGACGTTCGACGCGCGCGGGGCCATCGAGGCGCGCAACATGGCCAAGCTGGCCGACCTGGGCTTCCGCTTCTCGCTGGACAAGGTGCAGACGCTGGACCTCGACTTCGCCGACCTGCAACGCTCGGACGTCAAGTTCATCAAGGTCGCGGCCGACCTGATGATCGAACAACTGCTGGACCTGGACGGCGGCGCCCCCTTGCGCTCCATGCCCGACATCCAGGCCGCCGACTTCGCCGCCCTGACCCGCCGCTATGGCGTCGAGGTCATCGCCGAAAAGGTCGAGAACGAACGCCAGGTCGTCGATATCCTCGAACTGGACGTCGGCATGGGCCAGGGCCACCTGTTCGGCGAACCCCGCGCCATCAAGGAACAGGTTTTGGCCGAGACCGACCCTCCGGCCGAGTTCCTGCGCTCCACCCTGCGCAGCGCCGAGCAGCGTCGCCGGTTCAGCTAGACCTTCCGTCTCGGCGCCCAAGCCGCTAATCACGGCGCCATGACCCTCCCCCACGCCCTGCCCCACCTCGGCGCCGTCGCCGGCGATTATGACATCCTGCTCTGCGACGTCTGGGGCGTGATCCATAATGGCCGCGAAAGCTGGGCTGGCCCGTGCGAGGCGCTGACGCGGTTCAACCGCGAGGGCGGCCATGTCGTGCTGATCTCCAACTCACCCCGCCCGGCCTCGGACGTGATCGCTCAGTTGGACGGGCTGGGCGTGCCGCGTGAGGCATGGAAGGCCTTCGTCACCTCCGGCGACGCGACCCGCGCCGAACTGGCCAAGCGCGCGCCCGGCCCGGCTTGGATCGTCGGCCCCGAACGTGACGCGCCGCTGTACGCCGGCCTTGGCCTCGAGCGCGCCGCCAGCGCCGAGGACGCCGCCTTCATCTCCGTCACCGGCCCGGTGGACGACACGGTCGAGACGCCCGAAGACTACCGTAAGCGGTTCGCCGTCGGCGCCGCACGCGACATCGAACTGATCTGCGCCAATCCCGACCGCGTCGTCCAACGCGGCGACCAGCTGATCTACTGCGGCGGAGCACTGGCCGACCTGTATGAATCGCAGGGAGGACGCGTCGTCATGGCGGGCAAGCCCTTCGCCCCGATCTACGACCTGGCGATCAAGGAGGCGCAAGGCCTGTTGGGCCGGCCCGTCGATCGCTCGCGCGTCCTGTGCATCGGCGACGGCGTCGTCACCGACGTGATGGGCGCAAACGCGCAAGGGCTGGACTGCCTGTTCATCGCCCAGGGCATCCACGGCGACCAGGCCAAGGGCGAAGACGGCGCGCTCGATCCCGCCCGCGCCGCCGCTCTGCTGAAGGCGGAAACGACCTATGCGCGATACGCCGCGCTCGAACTGAACTGGTAAGGCTCGCCATTTTGTCGCACCGCCGCTAAAGCCTCATCCATGGTCGAATTGGTTCAGCAGCATCCGTCCGGTGGTTACATCCTGGACGAACTTCACGTCGGCATGGCGGCCGAGAAAATAGTCGTCGCGACGGAGGACCGCATTCGGCTGTTCGCCGAAGCGTCCGACGACTTCAACCCGGTGCATCTCGACGAGGCCTTCGCCTCCAAGACCGCCTATCGCGGCCGGATCGCTCACGGCCTGCTCAGCGCCTCGTTCGGCTCTGCCGTGGTCGGCACCATCCTGCCGGGCGCTGGCTCGATCTACATCTCCCAGACCCTGGCCTTCCATCAGCCGGTGCGGATCGACGACGTGGTGCGCATCCTGATCACCGTGATCGAGGTCGAGCCCGAGAGCGCGCGGGTCAAGCTCAGCTGCGAAGGCTTCGTCGGCGAGACCATGATCATGGACGGCGTCGCAGTCGTCCGCGTCCCCCGCCGGCGCAAACCCTCCCAGCGTTGATGCAGATTGTCCGCGACTGGCGCGAGGTGCCGGACGCGCTGAAAGGCGCGGCGGTCGCCGTCGGCGCCTTCGACGGTGTGCATCGCGGGCATCAGGCCGTCATCGCCGGCGCACGCGACGCGGCAGAACGGCTGGGCGCGCCGCTGGGCGTCGTCAGCTTCGATCCTCATCCCCGCCGCTGGTTCCAGAAGGACGCCGCGCCCTTTCGTCTGATGACGGCCGACCAGATGGCCGAGGCCTTGGCGCCGCTGGGTGTCGACATCCTGTATCTGCTGCCCTTCGACGCGGAGATGGCCGGCATGACCGACGCCGCCTTCGCCGAGCGGGTGCTGGCCGAGGGTCTGGGCATTCGCCACGCCGCCGTGGGGTTCGACTTCACCTTCGGCAAGGGCCGATCCGGCTCGCCCGAGGCCTTGCGCGCCTATGGCGAGCGGCTGGGCTTCACCGTTTCTGTCGCCGAACGGCTAGATGACGCGGACGGGCTGAAACTGTCGTCCAGCGCCGTTCGCGAGGCCTTGAAAGCCGGCGACATGGCCCGCGCCGCCGCCATCCTGGGCCGCCCCTTCGCTATTCGCGGCGAGGTGATCCACGGCGACAAGCGCGGTCGCAGCATCGGCGTGCCGACGGCCAATATCGCGCTAGGCGACTATATGCGCGCCGCTTACGGCGTCTATGCAACCCGCAGCCGATTGCCGGACGGACGGGTGATCGACGGCGTGGCCAGCCTGGGCGTGCGTCCCATGTATGCGCTGGAAACTCCGCTGATGGAGGTCTGGCTGTTCGACTTCGACGGCGACCTCTACGGCCAGACGCTGGACACGGAACTGGTCGCCTGGCTGCGTGGCGAGGAGACCTTCGACGGTCTCGACGCCCTGAAGACCCAGATCGACGCCGATGCGGCGGCGGCGCGAACTGTCCTCAGCCGGTCATAGAGGCCGAAGCTCCGCCGCGAACCGCTTCCAGTTCTGCACATAGTGTTCGGCTGACATTTGCAGCACGGCGATTTGCGCCGGGTCACGCTCCCTCACCACCTTGCCGGGCTGGCCCACCACCAGACTGTTGTCCGGGATGATCTTGCCCTCTGTGATCAGCGCGTTGGCCCCGATGATGCAGTTCCGGCCGATCTTGACCCCGTTCAGCACCACCGCCCCGATGCCGATCAGGCTGTAGTCGCCCACCTCGCAGCCATGCAGCATCGCCTTGTGCCCCACCGTCACGCCGCGCCCCAGCGTTAGCGGCGACCCCATGTCGGTGTGCAGCACGCTGCCCTCCTGAATGTTGCTGTCAGGCCCCACGGTGATCGGATCGTTGTCCCCCCGCAGCACGGCGCCGAACCAGACACTGGCGTTGGAATGGAGAATCACGTTCCCTATTACCGATGCGCTTGGCGCCACCCAGTATTCGCCCTGCGGCGGAAGCTGCGGTTTGCTGTCGCCCAAGGCGTAAATGGTCATCTGTACACCGCCTAATCTTTGAAAAACGAGGGCTTTAACGGATCGCTAACCACGATAGCATCATTCTGTTGATGCGATTCGTGGGTCGCCATTTCGGCCCCGGATCCGAAACCGGATCAAGCCCGATCCGGTCATCAAGTCGGGGCTTTCGCGTGGCGCGTTGGGATCCTGGTTCGGTTGTTTGGCGGCGGGCGCACCCCGTTGCAGACGGCCCTGCTGTCGATCCGGGCCGCTGCTCTGCAGGCCGCGACCTCTTCCTCCCCAAGACCATCCAAGGCGGCGCCCGTTCGGGTCCGCCTTTTTTCATGCCCTGGAGGCGTCCATGACCAAGCGTGCTGCAACCAAGCGTCAAACGCGTGAACACGGAATCCTGGATTCGCGTGATTTCATGGAGGAGTCGAAAGTTCGTCGGCTTCACGCGCCCCACAATGAACGATCCGGTTGGTCGCCCTATCCTTCGAACGATGACCGCGACCAGGGCTACCTGAAGACGCTGAAGCCCAAGTCCGAGGGCCAGGGCGAGCTGATGGAGGCCATCGACCACCACAACCTGGTCATGGCGCTGGGTCCGGCAGGCACGGGCAAGACCTACCTCGCCGTCGCCAAGGCGGTCGAGGCGCTGGAGGCGGGCAAGGTCGGCCGCATCGTCCTGAGCCGTCCTGCTGTCGAGGCCGGCGAATCCATCGGCTTCCTGCCCGGCGACATGGAAGACAAGCTGGCTCCCTATCTGCGCCCGCTCTACGACGCCCTGTCCGATCGTCTGTCGATGAAGCGGGTCAAGGCGCTGATGGCCGAAGGTCTGATCGAGATCGCCCCGGTCGGCTATATGCGCGGCCGCACGCTGAACAACGCCTTCATCGTCGTGGACGAGGCGCAGAACTGCACCTACGTCCAGCTCAAGATGTTGCTGACCCGCCTAGGCTGGCATTCGACCATGGTGGTGACCGGCGATCCGCAGCAGTCGGACCTGCTGCCCGGCATCTCGGGCCTGTCGGACATCTCGGCGCGACTGGAGGCCGTACCCGACATCGCCGTGGTGCGTCTGGCCGAGCGCGACATCGTCCGCCACCCGCTGGTCGCGTCGATGATCGGCGTCCTCTAAAGCCCGATCCTGCAGCCGCCGCTGGACGGCGTCGGCTGCAGGCGCGTTGCACCGCGAAACCAAAAGCCATTGTCCCCGGGCGCACCGCACCGCTAAAGGTCGGCTCGCGGCTGATGAGGGATTTCGATGCGCGTAGCGATGATTGGGACGGGCTATGTGGGCCTGGTGTCCGGCGCCTGTTTCGCCGACTTCGGCCATGTCGTCACCTGCATCGACAAGGATCCCTCCAAGATCGAGCGGCTGGAGCGGGGCGAAATCCCGATCTATGAGCCGGGGCTGGATGATCTGGTCGCCGCCAATGTGCGCGAAGGTCGACTGTTCTTCACCCTGGACGGCGCCGAGGCCATTCGCCGGGCCGACGCCGTCTTCATCGCAGTGGGCACGCCGACGCGTCGCGGCGACGGCCATGCCGACCTGTCCTACGTCCACGCTGCCGCCGAGGAGATCGCCGGCCTGATCGAAGGCTTCACCGTCGTCGTCACCAAGTCGACCGTCCCGGTCGGCACGGGCGATGAGGTCGAAGCCATCATCCGCAAGACCAATCCGAAGGCCGACTTCGCCGTCGTCTCCAACCCCGAATTCCTGCGTGAAGGCGCCGCGATCGGCGACTTCAAACGTCCCGACCGAGTCGTCATCGGCATCGACGACATGACCGGCGACGCCGGCGGTCGCGCGCAGAAGGTCATGAGCGAACTTTATCGTCCGCTGAACCTGAATGAGAGCCCGCTGCTGTTCGTGGGCCGTCGCACGTCCGAGCTGATCAAATACGCCGCCAACGCCTTCCTGGCGATGAAGATCACCTTCATCAACGAGATGGCCGACCTGTGCGAAGCCGTCGGCGCCGACGTCCAGCAGGTCGCGCGCGGCATCGGTCTGGACAAGCGCATCGGTTCGAAATTCCTGCACGCCGGCCCCGGCTATGGCGGCTCGTGCTTCCCCAAGGACACTATCGCCCTGGTCCGCACCGCCCAGCAGTATGGCGCGCCGACAAAGCTGATCGAGGCCACGGTCGAAGTCAACGACGCCCGCAAGAAGGCCATGGCCGACCGCGTCGCCGCGACCCTGGGCACAAGTGTCCAGGGCAAGACGGTCGCCCTTTTGGGTCTGACGTTTAAGCCGAACACCGACGACATGCGTGACGCCCCATCACTGGACATCGCGCCTGCCCTGATCGCCGCAGGCGCGACCGTCCAGGCCTTCGATCCCGAAGGCATGCATGAGGCCGCTAAGCTTTTGCCGGACATCCAGATGAAGGACAGCGCCTATGACGCCGTCGTCGGCGCTGACGCTGTGGTCCTCGTCACCGAATGGGACCAGTTCCGCGCCCTGGATCTGGACCGCATCAAGCTGCTGATGAAACAGCCGGTCCTGGTCGATCTGCGCAACATCTATCGACCCGAGGACATGAAGCATCGCGGCTTCCGCTACATGGGCATCGGGCGCGGCTGATGGGGTCGCCGATCCTCGTCACGGGCGCGGCCGGCTTCATCGGCATGCACGTCGCCGAGCGTCTCCTGGACCGGGGCGAGCAGGTGATCGGCGTCGATGTCTTCAACGACTACTATGACCCGCGCCTGAAGACCGCCCGCGCCGCCCGGCTGGAAGGGCGAGACGGCTTCAAGATGGTCCGCGCCGACATCGCCGACCACGCGCAGATGCGTGCCCTCGTTTCAGACGCCGGGGTCAAGCGGATCGTCCACCTCGCGGCTCAGGCCGGCGTCCGCTACTCCCTCGAAAACCCCTTCGCCTATGAGCGGTCCAACCTGGCCGGCCATCTGTCGATGCTGGAGGCCGCGCGGCACAACGGCGTGACCCATTTGGTCTATGCCTCGTCCAGTTCGGTCTATGGCGACCGGCCACTGGAGGGTTCGGGCTTTCGCGAAGACGATCCGACGGTCAATCCCGTCTCGCTCTACGCCGCCACCAAACGCTCGTGCGAACTGATGAGCCAAAGCTACGCCAAGCTCTATGGCTTTCCGCAGTCGGGGCTGCGGTTCTTCACCGTCTATGGCCCCTGGGGCCGGCCCGACATGGCCTATTTCAGCTTCACCCAGAAGATCGTGCGCGGCGAGCCGATCGAGGTCTATGGCGAAGGCAAGATGGCGCGCGACTTCACCTATATCGACGACATCGTCGATGGCGTGGTCGCCGTTCTGGACCGTCCCCCCGCGCGGGGCGTCCATGAGGTCTACAACATCGGCGACAGCCAGCCCGTCGGCCTGATGGAGATGATCTCCACGCTGGAAACCGCGCTGGGCGTCAGCGCGAACAAGATCATGCGGCCGATGCAGCCCGGGGACGTGACCGCCACCTATGCGGACATTTCCAAGCTGAACGCCCTGTTCGGCTATCAGCCCAAGGTCGCGCTGAAGATCGGACTGGAAAAGTTCGTCGCCTGGTGGCGTCAATACGAGAACGGTTGACGCAAGAAGGCTGGGGGGGGGGCCGATGCGACGCGAAATCCTGCCGGCCGGCGTCGTCCTGATGCTGTTCGGCGCAACCGACGTCTCGGCCCAGGCTTTGCGCCCGGCTCAGGACGCGCAAATCGACCTCTTCGTTCGCAACCGTGCGGTCGCCGTACGCGACCGCCCGCAACCCGCCTACGACCCGCTCGGCATCCGGGCCGGCGGCTTCACGGCCTTTCCCCGGCTTCAGTCGGGCGTCGTCCATGATGACAACATCTTTGCGGCCGAGGACAACCGTCAGCCCGCAACGACCTTGCGCGTGACGCCTGAGGTCGTCGTCCGATCCCACTGGTCGCGCCACGCGCTTGAAACCCGCGTCCGCGCCGACATCGACCGCAACCTCGATTTCGACAGCGAGAACACGACCGACTGGAGCCTGGGTGGCGCCGGCCGTCTAGACATCGTTCGAGGCGTCGACATCACATTGGTCGCAGACTACGCCCACGATCACGAGGCCCGCACGGCCGCCGGCTCCGATCCCGCCGCTCGCCGCCCGATCGCCTTCGACCTGGCCTCCGCCTCGCTGGCGGCGACGCGCACGCGGGGTCGATTGCGCCTGTCAGCCAAGGCCGCCGTCCTTCGCTATGACTACCGCGATGGACTGAAAGACGCCGGCGCCGTCATCGAACATGACGACCGGGATTGCACCGCCGCCCGCCTGACCGGCCGCGCCGACTACGCCCTCTCCCCCGCGACAGCCCTTTTCTTTCAGGTCGCACGCGATGACCGCGACTATCGCAGGGTGGCAGGGTCGCCGGAACGATCCTCTTCCGGCCACGAAGCCCTCGCTGGCGTGGACTTCGAGCTGGGCGCGCTGATCCGGGGCGAGGTCGCCGCCGGATACATCCGCCAGGATTTCCAGGATACAGCCTATGGCGATCTCGACGGTGTCGGCGGTCGTGCGCGCCTGTCGTGGTTTCCCACGCAACTGACGACCCTGACCACCACCGCCGGGCGCAGCGTCGCGGACACCGGCGTGATCGACTCGGCCGGCGCCCTGCGCACCGACCTGTCGATCAGCGTGGACCACGAACTGCTGCGCAACCTGATCCTGACGGCGGAAACGGCGTGGAGCGAGGACGGCTACAACGGCCTCGACCGCACGGACACGCGCTTTACCGCCGGCTTCAGCGCCGTCTATCGCCTCAACCGTCGCTACGGTCTGACCGCCGGTCTGACCTTTCTCGATCAATCCTCGTCCGGCGCGGCGGCAGGACCGAGCTATCGCTCGACGCGCCTTTCCGTCGCTGTCGTCTCGCAGTTCTGAACACACGGCCACAGCGCGAAGATTGACAACCTGAAGGCATCATCGCACCACTGGACGGAACGATCACCGTTCGATGGCGCGATGACCCACCACGACCCCACGATCGGCGGCCCCGGCCAGCCTGCGGACGACGCCATCGACCTCCATGCCTTGATCGCCGCCTTCCGGCGTCGTCTCGGCCTGTTTATCGCTGTCGCAGCAGCCGTCTGCCTGATCGTGCTGGCGCTGATGCTGGGCCAGCCGCCCGTCTATACTGCGACCGCCAGCCTCCAGATCAACACCCGCAAGGAACAGGTCGTGGCGGGACAGGCCGTGCTGTCGGCGCTCGACGCCGAGGCGGCCATCGTCGACACCGAGGTCGAGGTTCTGAAGTCACCCCAGCTCGCCGCCCAGGTCGTACAGACGCTGGGCCTGATCCGCGATTCCGAGTTCAACGCCCGCCTGCGATCCTCGCCCCTCACCCAACACCTGCCGCGCGCCACGCCTGCGCCGACCGATAGCCAGATCGAGCGCCAACAGGTGATCGACGCCGTCCGGCGACGCCTGACCGTGCGCCGCGTCGGCCTGACCTATTCGCTGGCGGTCAGCTTCACCTCCGAAAGTCCGATTAAGGCTGCCCGCATCGCCAACACCTTCGCCGACGCCTATCTCCAGTCTCAACTCACCGCCAAGTTTGACGCCAACGCCCAGGCCAACACCTTCCTGGGCGCCCGGCTGGAAGATCTGCGCCGCCAGGTCGAGGCCGCCGACGCGGCCGTCTCAGCCTACCGGATCGACAATGGCCTGCTCAGCGCCCAGGGCGCCACCCTGACGGAGCAGGAAATCTCGGCCTACAACCAGCAACTCGCCCTGGCCCGCGCGCAACAGGCCGAACAGGACGCCCGCCTGCGCACCGCCCGCTCTCAGATGGCGGCCGGCTCCAACGGCGACGATGTGGGCGAGGCCCTCTCCTCTCCCGTGGTTCAGAACCTGCGCGCCCAGCGCGCGGCGATCAGCACGCGCGTCGCGGACCTTTCTGTCCGCTACGGCCCTTTGCACCCCGACATGATCCGCGCCCGTCAGGAGCTGGCCGACATCGACGCGCAGATCCAGGCCGAGATCCGCCGTGTCGTCTCGAACCTGGACGCCCAGGCCCAGGTCGCCCGCCAACGCGCCGCCTCGGTCCAGTCCAGCCTGGACGCTGCGCGCGGCGCCTTGGCCGACAACAACGCCGCCTCGGTGCGTCTGCGCGAACTGGAAGGTGAGGCCGAGGCCGCCCGCGCCATCTACCGCGCCTTCCTGGATCGTTATCGCGAGACCAGCGCCCAGACCGGCGTCGAGCAGGCGGACGCCCGCATCGTCTCGCGCGCCACGCCTCCGACCGCACAAAGCGCGCCGAACCTGATGATCAGCCTGGCGCTCGGCCTGATGCTCGGCGCGGCGGCGGGAATCGGCGCCGTCATTATCGCCAACGCCATGCAGACCGGCCTCAGCGGCCCCGATGACGTCGAGCGCAGGCTGGGCGTCGGGGCCATTGGCGCCATTCCCCTCGCCTCCTCCGTGGCGACGGCGGAGGATCAGATGCTGCACCCGATCGACCTCGTCGTCCAGCGACCGCTGTCGGTCTTCGCCGAGGCCTTTCGGGCGCTACGCACGTCGATCACCCCCATCGTCAGCGTCGTGGGCGAACCGTCCGCGCGCATCGTCGCCGTCACCTCCGCCCTGCCCGGCGAAGGCAAGACCACCACAGCCGTCTGTCTGGCCCGCGTCGCCGCACGCTCCGGCGGACGCGTGCTGTTGATCGACGGCGACCCGCGTCGGCGCGGCGTGACGCGGATGGTGGGCCTGAACCCCGAACACGGCCTGGCCGAGGTCCTGCATGGCGCGGTGGCCTGGCGAAACGTCCTGGTGCTGGACCCGGCCTCCGGCGCGCAGGTTCTGCCCCTATCGGGATCAGGCCTGTCGGCCGACGACCTGTTAGGCGCCCCGCCGATGACCACCCTGCTCGACGAACTGCGTCAGGCTTTCGACCTGATCGTCATCGACACCGCGCCCGTTCTGGTCCTCGCCGACGCCCGTATCCTGGCGGCCAAGGCCGACACCGTCATCCTGCTCGCCCGCTGGCGAAAAACCCCCGCGCGGGCCGTGGCCGCTGCGATCCGCATCCTCAGCCAATCCGGTGTTCGCCTTTCCGGCGTCACCCTCAGCCAAGTCGATGTCCGGGCGGAGGCCGGCCGGAACTACGGCCACCACGACTACGACTATCGAGCCTATCGCAAATACTACGCCGCCTGATGCGAACGGGGCGTCAGCGCCCTCAGCCTTCTCGCCATTCGCTCAAGGTCTTGCCCTCGGCGTCCTCGAAGGCGACGCGGTCAAGTTGAACGGCGCCGATGCAGACCGGCCTTTGATCCGCATCCACGGCGCGGCAGCGAATGGCGCGACCGTCCGCGAAAGCGGTCATTCGTCCCTCAAGCACCAGGCGATAGCCTTGCGCGGACGGCATCAAAGGCTGGTCGCCTTCGGCGCGCAGCGTCGCCTCATAGGCCCGGCCGTTGCGCCGGACGGTCCTGGACCCGCCTTCTTTGAAAACAGCCGCCAAGCCCATGGTCTGGGCCGCCGACGGGGCTTCAGGCGAGGTGCCCCCTTGGATCGCCGGACAGGTGTCGACGCGCAGCCAGGGGCGGGCCAACCAGAAGCCCTCGGCCGCTTCCCAGGTTTCGGCGTCACCCGCAATCAACGCCGATTGGGACCAGTCGCCGGGCGTCAACGTCAGTTTCGCGCTCTCGCGGTCCTCGCTCCATGTCACTGTCGCCAAACCGGCTTGCGACGGTCTATTCACGGCGGGACCACCACAGCCGAAGGCCTGGCGCACGACGAAGCGTCGACCGGCCAGCGACGCGCCTGCGACCTCCTGACCGGCGGCGAATGCAGAGGCGGCGATGTCCATGGCCTGAAGCAGGCTTGCGCGGTCCAGGATTGGCGCGGGTGCCACTGTCACGACCGGGGTCTGCGCCGGCTCCGCAACAGGCGCGCTTGCGGCGGTCGGCTCACGCTGGCAGGCGCTGAGAAAAACTAGGGACGCCGCAAGCGCGACGACCGATGGACGAGGCGGCACAATCGGTTCGAGCATGGAACCACCCTAGCACGTGAACCGCTGACAGGGAGCCGATCTCACGAAATTGGTTGACGCGAGAGACGGGGGACGGTCTGCACGGCATCATGACTTTCGATCAGATCGCGGCGCTCGCCGTTCTTGTCGGCGTTGTCGGCGTCCTTATTCATGGCAAGGTCCGAGTCGACGTCGTCGCCCTGACCGGTGCGGCGGTGCTGCTGTTGCTGGGTGTCGTTCGGCCCGTCGAGGTCCAGGGCGCCTTCGCCAGCCCCGCTGTCATCGCCCTGGCCGGTCTTTTCGTGATCGCCTACGCCATCGAGCTGTCAGGCCTGCTTGGCTGGTTGATCCGCCAGGCGACGCAACTCGCCTCGAGGATAGGCGCTAGGGGCATCTGGATCGTCATCGGCCTTTGTGGATCGGTCGGCGGCTTCTTGAACAATACTCCGGTCGTGGTGCTGGCTGCGCCGGTGATCCGCGACGTGGCCCAGTCGCTTCGGCTGTCGCCCAAACGTTTCCTGATGCCATTGAGCCATGTCACCGTCATGGGCGGGCTGCTGACCCTGATCGGCACCTCGACCAACCTCCTGGTCAACGACATGGCGCGCAACGCGGGACAGCCCGTCTTCGGCCTGTTCGAGATAACCCCCGTGGGCTTGGCGATCGCCGTCGTCGGCGGCCTGTGGCTGTATTTCGTCGGCGCGCGCCAGCTCGGTCGGTCCGTCGCCATGGATGAGGCGGAAGCCGCGCGACTGGCGGAGATGGAGGAGGCGCGGCAGCGCGCCGAAGCCGAAGCGATTTCAAAACGCCGGCGACGCCTACCCTTTGGCCTTCCCCGTCTTGGCGGATCCCGCAACCAGGCCGACGGCTCCGGCGACGCGCACCTGGGCGACGTAGATTTGTATGGGGCGGCGGACCGGCCGTTCCGTCTTCGCCCGGCGATGATCGCCTTGGGGATCTTCGTCTTGGTGATCATCTCGGCTGCGCTCGGCTGGGCGCCCATCGCCGCCTCGGCCTTCGCCGGCGCTGTCGCCTTGATCCTGCTTCGGGTCATTACGCCCGAAGAAGCCTACGCCGGACTGAGGCCCGAAATCCTGCTGCTGATCGCGGGAATGGTGGTTGTCGGCACAGCCATTGAGGTGACAGGTCTGGCCTCCGCGGGCGCCGATCGTCTGATCGGGTTCATCCGTCCGCTGGGCCCGCTCGGGGCGCTGATCGTGCTGTACGGCGTGACCCTGTTCGCCACCGAACTGCTGTCCAATGCGACCGTCGCGGTACTCATCACGCCCATCGCCGTGGCCTTGGCCGAAAGCCTGGGCGTCGATCCCCGCCCCTTCCTGGTCTGCGTCATGATGGCCGCCTCGGCGGCCTTCGCCACGCCCTTCGGCTATCAGACCAATGTGCTGGTCTTCAACATGGGCGGCTACAGCTACATGGACTTCGTGCGTGTAGGTCTGCCGCTGAACCTGATCACCTGGATCGCGGCCATGGTGGCCATCCCGATCTTCTTCCCGTTCTGAGCACCTGCGATGGTTGGCAGTTGATGCGCTGCTCGCTACCAACCTTACGGGGCAAGGCGAGGGGAAGCGCATGGGTGCGGGAACGGTCTTAAGGACGCTGATTTTCGGCAAGGACGCCGATCGTAAACGACGGTCCGCCAAGGCGGCGCGCATTCGCGCCCTCCCCGATCGGCGCGTGATGGCCGAAAGCTACGTTCCCGCCCTGGCCGCAGAGGGCGGCCGCATACTGTGGGTCGGGTGTCGCGAATATACGCTGGACGATTACGCCGCGCTGGAAGCCGGCGGAGGAGAAGTCTGGACGACCGATATTGACGCCGCAGCCGAGCGCTGGGGCCGAAGCGGCCGGCATCGCACCGGCGACGTCTGTGAGGCGGACGGGATTTTCTCCGACCTGATCTTCGACGCTGTCGTCTGCAACGGCGTGCTGGGCTATGGCGTCGACAATTCCGAACAGCAGCAAAGGGCGCTGAAGGCGTTGGCCGCCATCCTTCGACCCGGGGGACGTCTGCTGCTCGGCTGGAACACAGACAAGATCAGCGACCCTGTCGCGGCCGGCTTCACCGAAGCGCACTTCGATCCAACGCCGCTGGGCGATCAACCGTCACGCGTCCGGTTCGACGCCGTGACCCACGTCTACGACAGCTTCGTCCGCAAGGCCTGAGCGGCTACCCCGGGAGCCGGGACTGCGTCCCATGCCGCGCTAGGCCCCATGGACGCCGAGCCCTGTAGGGGTACCGGCCGGAAGAAGACCGATCCGCCAAGGTCTCGCGAAGGGCGTCCAGTTCGGCGGCGCGGGCTGCGGGGGCGTGCACACGCTCGACGAAGGCCTGCCCGGCGCACGCCAAAGCCAAGCGTTCAGCCGGATTGTCGACGAGGTAGTTCAGCGCCGCCGTGAGCGGCTCCGCGTTTTCGACATCGACGTAGATGGCGTGCTCGCCGCTCGCTTCGCGCAACCCCCCGCGTCCAGACGAAATCAGGGCCGCCCCCGCCGCATGCGCCTCCAACGCCGCCAGCCCCATCGCCTCTCGAACGCGAGACGGCGTGACCGCTATGGCCGCGCGACGCGTCACGGCCCGGACCTCGTCCAGAGACGCGGATTTGTGGATTTCGACACGATCGCCGAACCGATCCAGCGCGCCGATCAGCGGCGCGGCCCAGTCCTTATGCTTCTCCCAGTCGCCCAGCATCACAGCGCCGCGCCAGTCCGGATGGCGATCGAGCGTCTCGGCCAAGGCGACGCAGAACAGATCCAACCCCTTGTCGCGCATGGCGCGGCCGGAAAACAGGATCAAGTTCTCCCGTGTGTCCGGCGAGGCGCGCCAGGCCTCGATCGCGATCGGGTTGCAGACCGAGGCGACGCGGTCCGCCAGACGAGGATAGTCTTCCGCAAACTCCCGCCCCGCCGCCTGGCTGACGAACACAAGCCGGTCGAAGCGCGCTAGGCGACGACCATAGCGGAAGGCCTCGATGACGTTCTTGGCCGGCTTGATGCGCGTGTGACGGTAAAGGACATTGACGGCGGCCGGGAATTGGCGCGCCAGTTCTGACGCCATCTTCAGTTGCTGATGATATTCGACGATGTCTGGCGACACTGCGCGCAGGATGGACGCCACAGCCGCATTGCGCGCCTTGCGTCCCAGGCCGGCCGGCACGGTCTGGATGTTGAGGTCAGGCTGCGGGGGAGCGCCGTCGTCGCAAATCAGGGTGACCGAGCGATTCAGCCGGCTGTGCGCCGCCAGGGTGCGAACCACCGTCTCCATCGAATTGTCCTTGCCTGGACAGAAGCTGCACCCACGGGGCAGAACGACGGCGATACGCATGGTCAACCTTGCTTGCGGACGGAGACGGTCGAGAAGATGTCAGGATGAACGGCGGCGCCGGTGGCGCGACGGCCGCGCGGCCCGTTCAGGCCCAGCAGCCGACGCGCCTTGAAGCCGGCCTTCAGCCATGGCTCCGCCGACGACTGGCGGATGCCCTTCACATCGATGAAGGTGACGTCGCCGTGACCGGACAGGGTGTGAAAGCCGTCGCCGTACCCGTCCAGCAGATGGCCCGGCTCGAACCGTTTCACGACCACCGCCGAAAACGCGTCCGGCGACAACACATCGATCCGCAGCAGATTGATCGCCGCGCCATAGGTCAAAGCGCAGTCCTGAACCGGCAGATGAAGCGCGCCGTCGTGAAGGAACGCCGACCCGCCCGGCCGCGAGGTCTGGAAACCGCCCATCACCGGATTGCCGGGATGCGCCGTCCACGGCCCCATCAGGCTGTCGGCCCAGGCGATGTGCAGTTCGCGCATCGCCCGGTCGTCCGGTCCGGGCAGGGCGTGGAACATCCACCACCGGCCGTCGTGCTTGACCACCGTCGCATCGATCGCAGCCGCCTCGCCGATGCGGGCCACCGCCTCCCACTGGTCCGGGAAACGCACGCAGCGATAAAGGATCAGCCCGCCGCTCTTATAGCCTTCCGGCAGCATGTAGAGTTCGCCGCCGTCCTCGATCAGCGTCGGATAGGACAGGTGCCAGGGCTCGGACAGGGCCACGCCCTGCCCCAGCAGCCGGTCGTCGGCGTCATACTGGCGATAGTGAATCTCGCCGCGGCGTACATGATAGTCGAACGCCTCGACGAAGACGGTCAGCACGCCGTCGCTCGTGATCCCGAACGGGTCCGCGACATAGGCATGCGGTCCGCAGTCCGGCAGCCAGACGATCTCTTCCGCGCGCGGCTCATGGTCAATGAAGCTGCTTAAAGGTCGGCGGATAAAGCCCGAGCGCCAGAGATCGAACACGACGCCGCCCTAGCCGACCGAAAGAACCGGGGCCGTCGTGCCGTCATATCCTGCAAACGTGCGCATCTGGGTCCTGCTCGTCGCCGCAACACGGCGCCTTCATGACAAGGACGCCGCCGACCAGCCCTTGCCTCATGAAAATCGTCACGGCATTGAAGGTCTTGGCCTGTTTGGCTGCCCGAGAGGACTTCGCCCGTTTGACCGCGCCTTCCGCGCATCCCCTGATCGCCGCCTATCTTGAGCAGCGCGAGGATCTGGCCCGGTTCTGCCGCGCGCGGCTGGGCGGCGCGTCTGGCGATGTCGATGACGTGCTGCAAGACATCTATCTCAAGGTCTCGACGCTCGCCCCTGACCCGCCGCCGGACAATCCACGCGCCTTTCTATTTCGCCTGACGTCCAACCTGCTGATGGACCGCTGGCGATCCGGGCAACGGTCGGCGAACCGCGACGCCCAATGGCGACAACTGCACCATGAGACCGGCGCCGCCGAAGACCTGGACGCGGCCCCTTCGGCAGAGGCGGTCGTGGCCGGGCGCGAGAAGCTGGCGCGCCTTCTCGCCGCCCTCGACACCCTGCCCGCCAAGACACAGACGGTCTTTCGCCTGCACAAGTTCGATGGGGTCAGCTATGCCGACGTCGCCGTCCAAATGGGCATTTCGCGCAGTTCCGTCGAGAAACACATGATGGACGCGTTGCGTGTTCTCTCCCGCAAGGTTCAACCATGATGCCGGTTCTTTTCACGCTCTGGAGGAATTTGTCTGAAGGTGAAAGCTTGGCGGCGCCGTCTTGCTATCAGGAGGCGCGTTGCACGGCGTTCCTCCAGGCTGGGATCGGATGACCGCACAAACCGACATCGAGGAAAAGGCGCTGAACTGGTTCGTCGTCCTGCGTGACGACGATGCGCCCGAATCTGCCTGGCTTGAATTCCAGGACTGGCTGGAGGCGTCGCCGACCCACGCCGCCGCCTATGACGCCGTCGAGCGTCTGTGGGTCGATCTGGACGACCATGCCGCGTCTGCACCCAGAAAGGCCCCGGTCATCGACCTCGCCGCCGCGCGTGCACGTCGGACCAAGACGCGTTCGCCTTGGCTGGGCGCAGCGATCGGCATCGCCGCCAGCGTGACGCTGGCTGTCGGCCTGTTCCTGTGGCTGACGCCGGGCTCGCAGATCTACGTCACCAGCGACGCGCCGTTGACGGTCGCGCTGGAGGATGGATCGCACGTCTATCTGAACCGCCATTCCACCTTGGACGTCCGGTTCGACGGCGACAAACGCTCGGTGTCGTTGACTGAAGGCGAAGCCGCCTTCGACATCGCTCACGACCCGGCCCACCCTTTCATCGTCGCCGCGGGCGATCATCAGGTCGAGGTGCTAGGCACTGCCTTTAACGTCTTGAACCATGGCGATCGTTTCGCCGTCGCCGTCGAACGGGGCGTCGTCGCCGTCACCCCCGCCAACGCACCCAAGGTCCGACTGGTCGCCAGTCAGGCGCTGGCGCAGCGCGGCGAACAGACCCCGGCCCTGTCGCAAGTGTCTCCGAACCAGACATCACCCTGGCGTCAGGGAGTTTTGGTCTATCGCAACCGTCCGATGACCGATGTCGCCGACGATCTTTCACGTTATCTCGACAAGCCGGTCGTGCTATCGACATCGGCTCGGGCGCTGCGGTTCACCGGCGCCCTTCGCATTGGCGACGAGGCCGTGATGTTGAAGCAGTTGCAGGATTTCGCTCCCGTCCGCGTGGACGCCTCGACGCGTGAAGTCCGCGTCAACGCCCGTGAGGTCGGTTAAGGGCGGGCGGCCCGAACGCCTCGGCCGGTCCAAGCCACACGCCGCCGCCCTTCTTCCCAGTCTCTTTCTGTTCGCCACGACGGCCCTGAGCACGCCGGCTCAGGCGGATGCGCGCCTGCTCGACATCTACACCCCGCGCCAATCCGTGGAAGACGCCCTGCTTGATCTGGCGCTTCAGGCTCGTGTTTCACTGGGCGGCAGCCTGACGTCGTGCGCCGGCGTCAGCCCAGCGATCAGTGGCCGGATGTCGCTGGACGCGGCCCTTACACGATTGCTGGCGGGCAGTGGATGCCGCCACGCCATTCGCCAGGACGGCGCTGTGATCATCAGCAGGCAGCTGAGCGCAGCGCCCGCTCCCGCTCGACCGATCACCCCACGCCCCGCCGCTCCTGTGGCGCCGCCAGAAGACGTGGCTCAAGTCAGCGAAGTCGTCGTGACCGCCCCGCGCCGACCCGAACTGATCCAGTCTTCGTCATCGGCAATGACGGCGGTCGGCGCCGACCGCATCACCCGTGCTGGGGTCACGGGCATGCAGGGACTGGACAGCCTCGTCTCCGGCATGACGGTGACCAATCTCGGCCCCGGCCGGAACAAGATCCTGTTGCGCGGCATATCGGACGGCGTCTTCACCGGTCTGACCCAATCGACGGTCGGCCTGTACCTCGACCTGACGCCGGTGACATACGCCGCCCCGGACCCGGATCTGAAGCTGATCGACATCGACCGGGTGGAGGTGCTGCGCGGACCGCAAGGCACGCTGTACGGTACCGGCCCCATCGGCGGCGTCGTGCGCATCGTCACGCGAGCTCCGGCGATCGGCGAAGAATCCCTGTCGCTCTCTGCGACCCGGTCGCGCACTGACGGCGGCGGCTGGAACTCAGACTATGGCCTGGTCGCGAACCTGCCGATCGCCGGCGACCGCGCCGCGATCCGCGCTGCCCTCTATGGCGAGACCTACAGCGGCTATATCAACGACGTCGAATTGAACCTGAGGCGGGTCAATGACGGCACGCGACGCGGCGGCCGGCTGTCTGCCGCGCTGGAGATTTCGCCCGGCTGGACGGCGCGTGCCGGCGTCGTTCACCAGTCCATCGTCACCGAGGACACCCACTACGTCTATCGCGGCCTCGGCCCGCTGAGGCGCGCCAATCTGGTTCGCGAACCGCACCAGAACCGGTTCGACCAAGGCTCGGCCTCCATCGAGGGGCGTGGCGCCTGGGGCCGGCTGAACGCCTCGGTCTCGGTCGTCGAGCATGGTTTCAAGAGCCGCTACGACGCCTCCAGCGCCCTTCGTCGCTTCGGATCGGGCTGGCGCATTGGCGCGCTAGACGAAGGCAAGGATATCCACCTGGTCGTCGGCGAGGCCAACTTCGCCTCTCCCGATATCGGTCGCTGGCGCTGGTTGGCCGGCGGTCTGGTGTCGTCCAACACCACACGCACCAATCCCGTCCTATCCGCCCTGACGCCCGAGCCTCGCGCCATCTATTCCGAGGCGCGGCGCGACCGGCTGAACGAGGCCGCCGTGTATGGCGAAGCGTCGCTGGACCTGCCCTACGACCTGACCTTGACCGCCGGGGCCCGCTACTACGCCCTTGAATACGACACCACCTCCCTGGTTCGACAGTTCAGTCGCTCGCGATCCTTCGACGGACGTGGGGAATCCGCCGGCTTCACACCCAAGATCGCACTCGCTTGGCAGCCCAGCGATCGCCTCAATCTGTCCGCTCTGGTCAGCCAGGGCCACCGGACAGGAGGCTTCAACACCGCAGGGGTCATCGGTCAGGACTTCAGCGGCCGATCCAATTCACCGGCGCGCCAATACCAGCCGGATAGCCTGTGGAACGCCGAGTTGGGGGCCAAGTACCGATCGGCGGACGGTCGCGCCCGCCTCCGCGCCGCCGTCTACGCCGCGCGGTGGCGTAATGTGCAGAGCGACCAGTTTCTGCCCAGCGGCCTGGCCTATGTCGTCAACGTCGGCGACGGCGCGGACAAGGGCTTCGAGGTCGAGGCCAACTGGCGTCCCTCTGAGACGCTTGAGCTTTTCGCCAACGGGCTTGTCGCCGACCCACGCATCACCTCACCCAGCGCGCGGTTTGATTCTCGTCGTGATGCGGGTTTGCCCGGGGTGCCCCGGGCTTCTGCGAATGTCGGCTTCAGCTGGCGGCGTCCGCTGGGCGAGCGTTTGGCGTTGCTTGCCGACGGCGGCCTGTCCTACGTCGGCGCGTCGCGCCTGACGTTCGACGGACGCCAGCAATATCGAATGGGCGACTACGGCACGGGGAGACTGGCCTTTGGCGTCGACGCGTCGGCGTGGACGGCGACCGTCTTCGTGGACAATCTCTTCGACACCGAAGCGAACACCTTCGCCTACAGCGACCCTTTCCGTCTCCCCGACGCCCAGGCCATCACGCCTCTGCGCCCTCGCACGATCGGCCTGACGCTGAAGTGGACGGCGCATTAGCCAGGGCCCTGCGGCCCTAGATCCTGGAGCGAATCGCGCCGATGAGCATCTCCGGCGGCGGCTGGGGGCTGGACGGCCGTCTGTATCTGACAGGTCACGACCTTCCCGAGCTTTACGTCGTCGCCATTCCGATGGGCGGGGGCGTGCTAGACCACATCGAAACGCTGCGCATAGAGGCCGAAGGTCAGGCCATCGACTGGGACGGAACCCAACCCGGCATGCTCTACGGCATCACCCGACGCACCCGTGAGATCGTGGCGATGAAGATTCCGACATTGCTTGATCAATAGGTCTTTGGCTTCTGAACTTGCCCTGCCAGGCTGAAAGCGTTTGAGGCTCCGTTGCGCGGCGTTATGGCTCGCCCTGCTCGCAGATCGCCAGTGGGCCGATGACATCACATCCATCGCCCGACCCCTCCCTGGCCTATTGAAGACCTAGGCCACCTCGTTCGCCACGCACGTAATGCTAGAGGGTAGATCGATTTGCGCAACGGTTGGTGTGACCCCGCCCCCTCTCCACGATCGCCCGTCTGTAGCTTTCAATAGGTCGGGCAAGGGTCGCTCCACGCTCAAACTGACAGCGCTGTGAGCGAGAGGTCGGTCCAAGATCAGTCTGGCTCAACTACCGACCGCGACGCGCCGCAGGCGTGGGGCGCCGCCGTTGGCGATAGCGTCGTCGTTTGCGCAGAGCGCCAACGCCAATCTTTCGGTCGGCAACCTTCCTCCGGACGTGTCGTTGTCAGAGCCTCCCCGTTCGGCCGCAACCGCGATCGTCATTCCGCAATCGAGATCAGAAGGATCGCCATGCCGGTCATCGTCGTCACAGGCGCCAGCGCCGGCATCGGTCTCGCGATCGCCGAGCGGTTCGCCCAAGCCGGATGGCAGGTCGTGGTTATCGCCAGGCAGGCTGAACGCATTTCCAAAGCCGTCGAAAAGCTGAAGCGTTCGGGCGACCGAGTGATCGGCATGGCGGGTGATGTGTCCGATCCGGCCTTCGTCGAGCAGGCGGGCCGCGATGTCATGGACGCTTTCGGCGGCATCGATGTCTGGGTCAACAACGCCATGTCCACGGTCATCGGGCGCGATGAAGATCTGACCGACGCCGACTACCGACGCGTCGTCGAGACGACCTATCTGTCTCAAGTCTACGGAACGCGAGCGGCGCTTCGGGTCATGCGGCCGGCGGACAAAGGGGCGGTGATCCAGATTTCCTCGGGATTGGCGCTGCGCCCTGCCCCGCTGCAGGCCGCCTACTGCGGCGCCAAGGCGGCCGTCGACGGGTTCACCGAGGCCATTCGGGCCGAATTGATCGCCTCATCCTCCAACGTCACCCTGACCACCGTCTATCTGCCGGCCGTCAACACGCCCCAGCCTTTGTGGTCACGCAACCGGACAGACCGGGCGCAGGTCATTCCAGATCCTCTGTTCGATCCCCGCCTGTGTGCAGACGCCGTCTGGTCGGCCGTGCAGCGGCCCAGCCGCAAGGTCTTCGTGGGTCGCACGACATGGCTGATGGCGCTGGCGCAACAGTTCACGCCAGCGCTGGCGGATCGCCAAGCCGCGAAGATGATCACAGCGCAGCAGGGCGGCCCGCAACTGCCGCGTCTCGGCAATCTCGACCGCCCTGAGGAAGGCCCGGCGGCGATCGACGGCCCGGACACCGAGCGGGTGATCAGACCGTGGATCGGTTTCGTGTCCAGTCGCCAGATCGCGGCGCTCAAGGTCGCGGCGGTCGGCGTCCTTGCCGGCCTTGCCGTCACGGCTGGCTTTGCGATCGGATCGTCCAAACGATGACAGAGACGGCCTTTACGCCCCATCCGGCGCGTTCATCGCAGACGCTCCGTCCCGACGGATACGTCGCCCTCGAAGACTATGGCGTCCTGGGCGAGGGCCGGACGGTGGCTCTGTCGGCTTTGGATGGCGGCATTGACTGGTGGTGCGTGCCGGCGATCGATGCGCCGCCGCTTTTGGACCGCCTGCTGGATCCAGAGGGCGGCCGGTTTTCGATCACGCCGACCGAGGCCTTCACGGCGACCCGACGCTATCGTTCCGACAGCAATGTGCTAGAGACGGAGTTCACTACCGCCAATGGGCGCGCGCGCCTGACCGAGAGCCTGAACAGCGGCACGGCCGGTCGTTTGCCCTGGTGCGAACTGGCCCGCCGCATCGATGGCCTGGAGGGCGAAGTGACCTTCGCCCTGGACATGCGTCTGGGGCGTCGGGGCGATACGGCCAATCCGTATCATTCCAAGATCGGCGAACACACGGTCTTCCACGTCGAGCGGGTGCTCGGCCTGTTCGTCCACGATCCGCGCATCTCATGCGAATGGTCCGATGAAGGCATTGTCGGAACCATTGTGGTCGGCGCAGGCGAGCGGCGAACGGTGGCCATCGTCGCCGGGCGGGACGAGCCGCTGGTCGTGCCGTCCATCGAAGAGATCGACGCCCGCATCGACCTGTCGGATCAGGAATGGCGGGACTGGGCGGCGCGCCTGAACTGCCCCGGCCTGTATCGCAACGACTTCATTCGCAGCGCCCTGGCGTTGAAGTTGCTGCTGTATTCCCCGTCGGGCGCCATCGCCGCGGCCGCCACGACGTCCCTGCCCGAGCGTCTGGGCGGCGATAAGAACTGGGATTATCGCTACGCCTGGCTGCGCGACGCCGGCTATACGATCGAGGCCTTTTTGGCGGCCGGCGCCCAGGCGGAGGCCAAGGCCGCTTTCAGTTGGCTGCTGATGCAGCTGAAGCGCCATGGCGCCAAGGTCTGCTACAGCCTCGACGGCGCACTCGTGCCGCCGGAAACGCACTGGGACATGCCGGGCTATAAAGGCTCGCGTCCGGTCGTCACGGGTAATCGCGCCGCCGACCAGGCCCAGCACGGCGTATTCGGCGACATCTTTGAGACCGCCTCGCGCTTCGTCGGCTGCGGCAACATCCTCGACAGCGCCAGCGCCCAGCAGCTGTCCGAACTGGCGGATCAGTGCGCCGACGCTTGGCGACAGCCGGACGCGGGCATGTGGGAGCTGGAAGACGAACAGCACTACACCATGTCCAAGATCAGCTGCTGGCAGGCCCTGGCCCGCGCCGTCGAACTGGCGGACGCCGGACAACTGCCGACGACGTGCCGGGATCGCTGGCGGCGGGAACGCGACCGGATTTTCGACTGGGTCGAGACGCATTGCTGGTCCGAAAGCCTTCAGGCCTTCGTCATGTATCCAGGCAGCGACAAGCTGGACGCCGCCCTGGCCCTGGCCGTGCGGTTCCGGTTCGATGGCGAGGATCGACTGCGCGCAACCCTTGAGGCGCTGGATCGCCATCTCGGCGCTGGCGTTTTCCACTATCGCTATTCCGGCATGCAAGCCGAGGAAGGGTGCTTCATCGCCTGTTCCTTCTGGATCGCCGAAGCCTGGGCGACGCTAGGCGAATCGGACAAGGCGCGCGCCCGCATCGACGGCCTGCGCGAAGCCCTCAGCGGCCGCTGGGGCATGCTGACCGAGATGATCGACCCGGACACCGGCGCCTACCTCGGCAACATGCCGCAGGGGCTCAGCCACCTCGCGCATCTGACCGCCCTGACCGCCGTCGGCAAGGCGCAGACCACTTCCCCCCAGCCCGAAACGGAGACGTTCCATGACTGATCGCCTGACCCTTCAGGATCCGCGCGAGCAATATCCCAAGCCGCCGTTCCCGCGCCAACCGCAGCCCGTGCCCGGCGAAGCGCGCGAGATGGACCCCAAACCCGATCACGGCGAGGACAGCTATCAGGGTTCCGGCAAGCTGAAAGGACGCAAGGCCCTGATCACCGGCGCAGACAGCGGCATCGGCCGCGCGGCCGCCATCGCCTACGCCCGGGAAGGCGCCGATGTGGCCCTCTCCTATCTGCCGTCCGAGCGCAAGGACGCCGCCGAAGTCATCGCCCTGATCGAGGCTGAGGGCCGCAAGGCCATCGACCTTCCCGGCGACATCACCGATGAAAACTGGTGCCGGCAGATGGTCGAACAGGCCGTGTCCGCGCTGGGCGGACTGGACATCCTGGTCATCAACGCCGGCCGCCAACAGTATCGCGAGGACATCTCTCAGGTGACGTCGGAAGACTTCGACAAGACCTTGAAGACCAACCTCTATGCCATGCACTGGATCGCCCAAGCGGCCGTCCCGCATCTGCCGGTGGGCGCCTCGGTCATCACCACCGCCTCGATCCAGGCCTATGAGCCGTCGGCCATCCTGCTGGACTACGCCACCACCAAGGCCGGGATCGTCGCCTATACGAAGGCCCTATCCAAGCAGCTGATCGAAAAGGGCATACGCGCCAATGTGGTGGCGCCCGGCCCCTTCTGGACGCCGCTGCAGTCGTCCGGCGGACAGCCGCAGGACGCCGTGATGAAGTTCGGAGAGCAGGTGCCGGTGGGTCGTCCGGGCCAGCCCGTCGAGATCGCCCCGGTCTATGTGCTGCTGGCCTCGCAGGAAGGCAGCTACATCACGGGCGAAGTCTTCGGCGTCACCGGCGGCATGGGCGTCGCCTGACAAGACAAAACCGGCGGCGGGATCATCCCGCCGCCGGTCTCTCTCGTTCTGCCGGGCGACTAGCCGGCGATGGTGGCGACGGAGCCGGAATCCACCCGGATGCCCGCGCCGTTGATGAAGCTGGCGCGCTCCGAACACAGGAAGACGACGGCCGCCGCCACCTCCTCCGGCTTGCCCCTGCGATCCAGCGTCATGCCGGGCCGCTCTTCCTTCAGGAAGCTCTTGATCGCCTCCTCGAAGGTTTCGCCGCGTTCCTCGGCGCGCTTCTTCATCATGGCGTCGGTCATTGGGGTGGCGATGAAGGCCGGCGAGACCGTGTTCACCAGCACATTGTCGCAGCCATAGGCCTTTGACAGACCCTTCGCCAGGCTGAGAATGCCGGCCTTCGAGGCGCAATAGGCCAGCTCATCGACATAGGGCTGGACCGCATCCTCCGACGCGAACAGGACGATACGGCCCCAGCCCGAGCGGCGCATGGCCGGAATGGCTTGGCGGCACATCCGCACCGCGCCCATCAGATTGATGTCGAGCGTCTCCAGCCAACCGGCGTCATCGACATCCAAGAAATCGCCGGTCGCGCCGGTCACGCCCGCTGCGTTCACATAGATGTCCGGATCGCCCATGCGGTCTCGGACCTCCGCCCACAGCCGTTCGACGTCGTCGGCCTTGGTAACGTCGCCGGTCACGCCGATGCATTCGCCCAAGGCGGAAAGCTCCTGAACGGCTTCATCCAGCGTGCCGTCCGGCTTGTCGGTCAGGGCGACCCGTACGCCGGCTTCCAGCAGCAGCCGCGCCGTCTCCTTGCCCATGCCGGAATCGGCGCCGGAAATGAGGGCGATACGCCCCTTGATCCCGAGGTCCATCACAAATCTCCTGTTCGTTGACGTTCGAGGAAGCGATCGGCCGTGCGCAGAGCGACGGCCATGAGGGTCAAGGCCGGGTTGGCCGAAAGCGCGCTGGGGAAGACGGAGTTGTCGCAGACGTACAGATTGTCGATCTCGACGCTGCACCCGTCGCCATCGACGACCGCCCCGTCCGATTTGTCCCCCATCCGGCAGCCGCCGATGGTGTGCGCCGACCGGGCCACCGTGAAGATGTCCTCGGCGCCCGCTGCCGTCCAAAGCTCCGTCATCACGCGCCGGGCATGGGCGTCCAGACGCCGCTCGTTCTCGCCATAGCTGAAGTCGATCCGCGCCTTGCTCAGCCCGACGGCGTCGATCTCATCGGACAGGGTCAGGCGGTTGTCGTCGTTCGGCAGACACTCTCCATTGATGCCGATCCCGGCGAGCCGGCGATAGTTGCGTAGCGTATCGACCAGCGGCGCGCCCCACAGGCCCGCGCCGCGCGAGAACCCGCCCGCCAGGGTGACCGGCATGACGCCAAGGCTTTGGATCAGATAGCCGCCGGCGAAGTTCGCGTCCGACGGACGCACCATGTCTTCGCTGATCAGGGAAGACGGATAGCCGCGGTTCATCGACATGTCGGCGTCGAACCGCCCCCAGACCTGAGTCGCCACATGGGTCATGAAGTTGCGGCCGACCTCACCGCCGGCGTTGCCTAATCCCCAGTTCAGCAGCAGACGCGGCGTCTCGACACCGCCCGCGCAGAGGAACAGCGCTCGACAGTTCAGTCGATGATCCTGCCCGCCGCGACGATAGATCACCGACTTGATCCGCCCGCTGGCGTCACGCTCCACGCCTATGGCCCGAGCGTTGGCGATGATCTTGGCGCCATTGGCTGCGGCCATCGGCAGAAAGCTGTTGTCCGCGCCGCCCTTGGCTCCGGTCCGGCATCCCTGGTGGCAGGCGCCGCAGTTGACGCAGGCCATGCGGTAGGGCGTCGCCCCCGCCTCGCGATCACGGGACAGCACGGCCGCCGGCGCATCCGTAACGGTCAGCCCGATCGCCCTTGCGCCACGGGCCATCGCGTCCGCCGGGGCGTTGCGCGGGACAGGCGGATAGGCGAACCGTCGCCCGCCCCACGGATAGTCGGCCGGGCCTGAGACCCCGATCACCGTCTCTACGGTCTCGACATAGGATTTCAGTTCGTCCCAGCCGAACGGCCAGTCCCGCCCGCGCCCGGTCTCCGAGGCCAGCGTCAGATCACGGGGATCGGGTCGTGGGCAGAAGGCGCCCCAGTGCAGAAGCGAGCCGCCGACGCCCTGGCCGGAGTTGTTGGCCCCAAAGGCGGTCGGGTCGCGCCCTCCGCTGAGGCGCTCCTCCATCCAGTAGAGATCGGCCGTTGTTTCATCGGGCGTATGCTCCGCCGGATCGAAGGCCCGCCCCGCCTCCAACACCGTGACCGACAGCCCGGCCTTCGCCAGCCTGGCCGCGATCGGAGCACCGCCGGCCCCGCTGCCGATGATGACGGCATCGGTTTCGCCGGCCGTCCTTGCAGACGCGCTCAACCCACGCCCTCCATCGGCAGACGCCAAGGTTCGGTGTGGTCCGCCGCCGTCTGGTCATATCCCTGGAACCGGCCTTCGCCGCCCGTGGCGAAACCGTCGTAACCGATCTGAGCCCAGGTGGCCGGCAGCGACATCCACAGGCGCGCGGCTTCGGATACTACGTCCTCGAACCAGAGCTTCATGGCGTCTGCTGAAAGCCGACCCGGTTCGGCCCATTCGCCCTGTGAAATGGCGCGCAAGATTTCGTCCTGGCGATCGGGGGCCAGGGTTGCGAACTCCGGCGCCACGGCGGCGATCTCATCCAGCCCGCGTCGCCAGGCCTCGGCATCATGGGGAAGGTCGGCGAACCGCCACCCGTCGCCCTGTCCGCTGCCGAGCCCCACATTCAGACGCCGCGTCAGATCATCCGGATCGCCTGCATCAGGCAGAATGCGTGCGATCATCGCCGACAGCACGGCGCGCTGGGTCGGGTTCAGGACGTCGCCGTCGGTTGGGGCCGGACCGAAATGACGATCCAGCATTGCGCGTCGGGTGCGATCCGACACGCGCTCGGACGCCATCAGACCCACAAAGCGCGCCGGCAGCGCGGATGAACCGACCTTCTCGACGAACTTTAGAACCAAGCCCGCGAGACGATCCGGCTGTTCCTGAGGGATCAGGTGCGCCGCATCCGGCACGACCACCACATCGGCCACGCGGTAGTGGGGGGCGTTGAAACGCCGCTGCGCCCCCTCGCCCAGATCGCCATCCTCTGCGCCGGCGATGATCAGGGCGGGGAAAGGCAGGACGGCGACTTGATCGGACCAGTCCTCGCGCGATCCTTCGGCCAACCATCCTCGCCAGGCTTCGGGGCTGGTTCGGGTGAAATCGGCCAGCGCCTGATCGAAGGCGGCTTGCGGCAGACCGGCCGCGGTATTGGCGTCGACGAACTGGCGCCCCCGATCCTTGATCTCCGTCGGATCGTCGAACCAGGTCAGCATATCCGCGCGCCTGTTCTCTTCCATCGGCTCCGGCGAGGGTGGCGATCCGGCGACCAGCACCACGCCCAGCAACCCGCTCAGACCCGCCGCCCCGTCGCGCGCCCGCGCGGCGATCAAGGTCGCAAACTTGCCGCCCATGCTGTGGCCGACAATGATCCACCGCGCGAGATCAAGATTGGTTAGGCGGCAGCTCAGGTCGTCGAGCACGACCTGGACATCGCCATAGCCCTCCCCCGCCCTGTCCCCGAACCCTGGAAGATCGATCGTGACCGTCAGCACCTCATCGGAAAGCCGGTCGATCACCGCGTCCCAATCGTGGCGACTTGAGCCCAGGGAATGAAGAAAGACGACAGTAAGGCGAGTGTCTGTGGGCATGCAGGGGCTTTTTCGAAAGCGAGGACGCGAGACCCCGCCATTGTCGGCCGGCGGTCGTCGATCAGCGCGCCAGCGGCGGAATTGCTCCCAACAAAACAGAACCCGGACGTTGAAACCGGCTCAAACCCGCCCTGCCCTCAGGCCGCCGCCAATTCGGTCAGAAGCTTCTCGATGAAGGCCGTGTCGTGCGGTTGATCGTTGGCGGCGTCGACGATCATGCGATCCTCGGACCAGCGTCGATCATCGCTCAACGGCAAGGACGCTTCCATGCCGGGCCGACGCGCCGTCGCGATCCGCAACGCCGTCGCCTTCGGTCCCGACACGATTTCCGTGACGCCGGCATCACGGGCGAGCGCCGCCAGGCGACGGCCGGTGAACAGATCCTCTGCTAGGTCAGGTAAGGGACCGAACCGATCTTCGGCTTCATCTCGCAGGGCGTCGACATCTTCCGCCGTCGCCGCGCGCGCCAACCGGGCGTACAGATTGATGCGCACGGTTTCGTCGGGAATGTAGTCCGCCGGCAGATGTCCTGTCGCGCCGACGTTCAGATTGGGAGAGACCTTGTCTGGATCGGGATCGCCTTTTGCAGCCGCGAGCGCCCGAGCCAGGACGACCTGATAAAGGGCCGAGCCGATCAGCCTGACATGCCCGGCCTGTTCCTCGCCCACCAGATCGCCGCCGCCGCGCAGGTCGAGATCGCGCCCGCTGATCGCGAAGCCCGCCCCCAGTCGGTCCAGCGCCTCCAGCGTCTGCAGGCGGGCCTCCGTCGCCGCCGCCATCGGCGTTTCGGGATCGGAAACCAGATAGGTGAAGCCCTGGCGGCGCCCCCGGCCGACACGCCCGCGCAGCTGATGCAACTGCGCCAGGCCAAACCGGTCCGGCCGCCAGATCAGCATCGTATTGGCGCGCGGCACATCCAGGCCGGTCTCGATGATGTTCGTGGCCAGAAGCACGTCCCCCTTGCCGTCGGAGAACCGGCTCATAATCTCGTCGATCGCGGACGGGGACATGTCACCGTGCGCCGAAACCACCGACAGCTCGGGCGTCAGGGTCTTCAGGCGTTCCGCCAAAGGTTCCATATCCTCGATCCGCGGCACGACTACGAAACTCTGCCCGCCCCGCGCCTTCTCTCGCATCAGCGACAGGCGAACCGCCCCGGCGTCGAACGGGGTCATGAAGGTTCGGATGGGCCGACGTCGGGCAGGTGGACTGGCGATCAGGCTGACGTCCTGAATGCCGACCATGGCGCTTTGCAAGGTTCTTGGAATCGGGGTGGCCGACATCGACAGCAGATGCGGCGCCTTCTCCGCCAAGGCAGATTTCATCTGCGCGCCGAAGCGGTGTTCCTCATCGATGATGACAAGCCCAAGGTCGGAAAACGCCAACCCCTCCGACGCCAGCGCCTGCGTACCCACCACGACGCGCATGGAGCCGTCCGCCAGCCCTGCCTTGACCGCCCGCGCCTCTGTGCTGTCTGCGGCGCGCGACAGGTGGCCGATTTGAATGTCCGTGTCCTTGAACCGCCTCTTGAACACCTCGAAATGCTGGCGCGCGAGAACGGTGGTCGGGGCGACGACGATGACCTGTCTGCCGGCAAGGGCCACGGCCGCCGCAGCGCGCAGGGCGACCTCGGTCTTGCCGAAACCGACATCGCCGCAGACGAGCCGGTTCATGGGCTTGCCGGATTCCAGGTCCGACAGGACCGCCTCGATGGCGCGCGCCTGATCGGCTGTTTCGGGGAAGGCGAACCCTGCGGCGAACCGGGCCAGCGCCTGACGCGGCGCGGCGATCGGCTCGGTCCTCAGCGCTGCGCGCGCTTCGGCCCGGGCGGACAAGGCCGCTGCGGCCTCGTCGATCTGCGCGCTGACCTTGGCGCGTCGCTTCAGCCATCCCTGGGTATTCAGCCGATCCAGCGACACCCCGTCCGGCTCCGAGCCATAACGCCAGATTTTGCCGAACTCCTCGATCGGCGCGAGAATGGTGCCTCCGCCGTGATATTCGATGCGCAGGACGTCGCGCTCGACACCATCGGCAGCGACCCGCTCCAACGCCTTCAGGACGCCCAGACCGTGGTCTTCATGGATGACCACATCGTCCAACCGCAGTTCGGTCTCTCCGAACGCATCGTTCGTGTTGCCGGATCCTCGCGCGATCCGGCCGCCGAAAATGTCCGAGGGCGTCAGGACGACTAGACCGGCGGCCGACTGTCGGAAGCCTGTGTCCAGATCGGCGGTTATGACGGCGATCTGCCCGGGCTGCAGTGGTGCGATCGCGGTCCAGCTCTCGAGCGCCACGGGCGTATCGACATCGTGGCGACGCAGCAGGCGTAGGATGATCCTGTGCTCATGAGGCAATCCTGTCAGAACGATGCGGTCGCCCGCCTCGCGCCGCTCGGCAATGAATTGTTTAAGGGCCCGCCCCGGCGACTTCTCCAATGCGAAGGCCGGCGTCGGCTCCCAACCCTCGACGCTCAGGGGTTTGGCGCCTTTCAACGCCTGCCGAACGTCCTTCTCCGTCAAATAGAGGCTGTCGGGTTTCGCAGGACGCGCGCCCTCGCTGAACCGCAGGCGCGTGTCATAGGCTTCGGCCACATGCGCGCGAATGCGTTCGAACCGATCCTCGACGCCCACGTCGGTCAGGATCATCGGCTTGACGAGGAAATCAAACAGGGTCGTGGAGGTCTCAGCATCGATCGACGGGCCCGTGTCCTGATGATCAGCCTCGTCATCCTCGGGCGACCGGTCGCTCCATTCAGCTGCCGGGGTCAGACAAATCGTCTCGATCTCGGCGCCCCGGCGCTGCGAGACGGGATCGAAGGCGTGGATCTCGATGATCCGGTCCGCCTCGTCCAGGGCGATGCGATAAGGCGTTGCGGACGCCGGCGGGAAGACGTCGACCACCGCGCCAAGCAGAGCGTACTCGCCGGGTTCGTCGACCCGCTCATCCGCCGCATAGCCCGTATCCGTCAGAAACGATTCCAGGACTTCGCGATCCAGCGCCTCGCCCGCCGCGAGCGACAAGCGGGCTTTGATCCGTTCGCGCGACGGCGTCCGCTGCACGATCGCATCTGGCGAGGCGACCAGGAACACGGGCCTTGCGCTGGCTTCGTTCAGTGCGGCTAAGACGGCCATCCGCCGCCCCATACTTTCTCGCGAAGGCGCGGCGCGGTCGTAGGGCAGGCAGTCCCAAGGCGGCAAGACCAGCACCTCGGCGTCCTTAACCATCGGCGAGAGGGCCGCCGCAATCTCATCGGCGCGACGTTCGCTGGTCGCGATGAACACCACGGCCTGCGAGCGCTTGCTCGTTATCTCAGCAAGTCCGGCCGCCACGGCCGCCGCCGGCATTTTCCAACGCTTGCCATCGTCCGCCTGGGGGGCCGGACCATCGACCAGGACTTGCTGGCCTGTGGCGGAAAGATCGGTGTCGGCGGGAGACGATTTCATCCTGGCTCAACCCGAAGGCCAGCCGAGGGTTGCGCCCGCTATCGTACCCCGACCAGTCATTTCTGTCGCCAGCGCGACGGAGCCGCCCTAGAAGGGATTTGCAGGATCTTTTCGTGCGGCAGCGATTTCGGCCAGCGTGGGGTCGCGCCGAATGGTCAATCCGTCCGACGACCAGTCGACCAGTCCGAGATCCGCCATCGCCCTGAGCCAACCGTCCATCGGCCAGACCGACCAGGCGGCTTGGAAGCGATTGGCGTTGGCGATCAGGGCGCGGAAGTGCTGCAGGGGCGGATCATAGCCCTCATGGTGCTGGTGAAAGACCGGCGCGCCGCCGGCGAAGAGGAGCGGCAGGCCCTCTCGCGCGATGCGAAAACCCAGGTCCGTATCTTCGGCGCCGTAGCCGACATAGGTCTCGTCGAACCCGCCGATGCGATGGAAGGTCGAGCGACGGAGCGCGAAAGCCAGAGACCAGAACAGGCCGGGATTGCGCTCCAGGCTTTCGCTTTCCTGTGGAAAGGGGCGCACGGGATGGGGCCGGCCGGCCGCTCTCAGATCGGTTTCCGACAGGGGGCCCGGCCGGACGGCTCCGGCGGGTAGATAGAGCACCTCTGGACAGACGACTGCGTCATTTTCGGCGAGCAGGGCCTCCATCCGCCCGCAAACTGTCGAAGACACAATGCAGTCCACATCTAGAAACAGCAGATTATCGCTTGAGGCCGAAGCGGCCGCCAGATTTCGGGCGGCGGCCAGAGGCAAGGCGTCGCCCGCCAGACGTTCGATTCGGACCGGAAAACCCACCGGCGGCAGCGTCACCGGCGCATCGGTCATGTCGATGACGATCAGTTCGTCGGGCGGCGAGGCGCTGAGGGTCAATCCCTCAACCAATCGGTCCAGATGCGCCTGCCGGTTGCGAACCATCGTGAGAGCGGACAGTGAGGTCATTGGCGAGTCCACAAATCCAGCCGATAGTTCGGATGCCGCTCAGCGAGATCCACTTTCATAATGTCCGACAATCCGAGCCACAGGCGTTCCACGGCGTCGTCGGCGGTTTGGGGATAGTCGGTCTCGCCGGTCCAGTGCACCAGAAGGATGCGTCCCCCCTCGACCAACCCGTCGGCGATGCGTTGCGCCGCAAGGTCCAGATCGGCGTCGCTCCAGTAATAGGCCACCTCGGACAGGACGACGAGGTCCAGGCCGTCGAGAACCGGGCAGTCCCGCGGGAAGACCGCGGCCTCAAACCGGACGTTCGGCCGCCCCGACAAGCGCTGACGCGCCCTCTCCAGGGCGGTCGGACTGACGTCGATCGCCAACAGATGATCGCAGATTTCGCCCAGCCGCTCGGTCAGGACGCCGCCCGCACACCCGACCTCGAGCGCAAAAGCCGCTCGCCGCGCCGACAAAGCATCGATCGTACGATCGAACTTGGCGGCCTCATAGGGGCTGGAGGCCAGACCCCACGGATCGGCGTCACCGGCGAAGATGCCTTCGAAATAGGCGGAGGTAAGCGAGCGTTCAGCCATAGGCGTTGCGCCGATAAAGGGTGTCCGAGGCGGCCCGCAGCCCCCTCTGCGTCTCGAGCCGAAACCCCGGTCCGAACATCGGCGTCAACTGGCTCTGATGGGCCGACAAGGCATAGGCCCTAACGCCGGCCCTTAGAGGTCGCGTCGTAATCCGCAGCTTCGACCCGGACGGAGGCGCCCCCCACACGACATAATCGAACACGGCCACCGGCCGGCGGGCTATACCGGCCGCGCGGCGCGCAAGCTGGGCCGCCGCCTGATGATCGCAATGGGGATCATCAGGCCCCGTCACGGCGATCGCATCGACGCGCCGCTCGCGGCACAAAGCCGCGAGGCGACGCGCGGTCGCCTCGAACACCATGCTGCCGGCAGAAGCGGGCTGGGCGTCGGGCCAATCCAGAAACACGGGCGGTGTCGCCGCATCCCCCGCCAACCGTCGAACGGCGCGCCCCGCCTCCAGGCGTCGGGTCCGGATAAGCCTCGCACGGGAGGCCGCGTCCGGATGGTCGTGCGAACCCGCGCCGTCGGTCAGGATCACGACGCCCGCCAACCGCCCGGCCTCGGCCGCCTGATGGATCAAGGCTCCGGCGCCCAGCGTCTCGTCATCGGCATGGGGGGCGATGACCAGCCACCGCGCGGATCGCCAGGGCGAACGCTCCAGCGCCAGGGTCGCCAGCCGGCCGGTTTTCTCGCTCACCATAGGGCGTCGCCCTCGCCCCAGAGATCGCGATCCAGCCAGGTCTTGGCCGCCTGGTCCTTCGCATAGTCAGGCCCGGCCTGCCGAAGATAGAGGCTGAGATCGCGGGTGATCTTGTCGATGCGCTCGCCGTCGAAGGCGCTGCGCGTCCCGACCGACCGCGCCGCCACTTCCATGACATCCAGGGCGCTGCGTTCGACGACGCCGCGCGTGGCGCGGGCGAAATCCCCGGCGTCCGGCGCTTCGGACGCCGCGCGGATCGCGGCTTCACGGACCCAAAGCCAGGCCGTTCGCGCCGCAACGACCGCATCGGCAAAGCGCGCGCGCTGGATGGGATCGGCGCGGGCGTCGTCGGACAGCGCGTCGCGCATCGCCATGACCAGGCCCTCGACGCCGCCCAACTGCACCGCAGTGAACCGCCAGGCCCCCGCCGTGAAGCGCGGTTCGCGATCATAGTCTCCGGGTCTTCCGAGCCGCTGATCGATATCGACCGTCAACCCGGTCACCTCATAGCGCCCGCTGGTCGTCGCGCGCATGCCGCGGACGCGCCAGCCGCTCAGATCGGCCCTCTCGGGCGCGTTCGCCGGCACGACGATCAACTCGCGTTCGCCCTGTTCCGGCTGAGCGGTGATGATTGCATATTCCAGTCCGCCCGCGCCCGTTGCGAACATCTTGGCGCCCTGCAGACGAGCGCCGACCAGACGAACGCCGGGCGGCGGTTCCGTCGCCCAGACGCCGAACCAGGCGCCCTGCGCCAGGACCTTGCCGAGCCAAGCCTTCTGGGCCGGGTCCGCGTACCAGTCGAACAGCGCCAGGGCGTTTACGTGCCCTTCGAACAATCGGCCGACGCTGAGATCCGACCGTCCCACACTGCGTAGGGCGTCCATCAAGGCCAAGGCCTTATGGATTGGTTCGTCATAGGCCGTTCCGCCGCTTTGGACCGGAGCGAACCGCCGCCCCCAACCCTCCGAGGCGAGCAGCGTCAGACTGTCGGCGGGATATCGCGGCGCAGCGTCGTAGCGCGCACCCAGCACCGCCAATCTAACCTCAAGTTCCAGAGGCGATGACGCGGTCGGCGTTGTTTCCAGGGCTGTCATCGGCGTGCCTCAAGCTCTGATGCGAGATCGACAAGCCAGAGTCCGGCGGCGCCGAGTCCCTGCCCGCTGATCTGCTGCCGATCAGCGGGCGACAGTGAGAGTGCTGACCCAAGGATGCTCGGCCATTCCTGCGCGTGCGGCCACTGCGCCAGGACGATCGAAGCGCCTAGCGCCGCCAACCGTTCGGCCTTTGCCATCTGCTCGTTATAGGCGCGAGGCTCGGGAAGACAGACAAAGGGTTTGTCGGCCGAAATCACCGCGTTCAGCAGGCCGTCTCCCGCGCCTCCGACGATGATCTCCGCCTTTTCGATCTCGTCGCCGATAGCGTCGATCCAGCCCGCCAGCTTCAGGTTCGGCGGTATGACCGGCGGAGGCTCGATCGGCCCAACGCCGGTCCACATCTTCTCGGGCGTCGCCTCCGCAGCCGCCGCCAGCTTGGCGCCATCCAGCGGATCGCCACCTCGCCCATGAACGACCAGGACGCCTGATCCACGCTTCGGTCCCGAATAGCGTTGGGGGGCGAAGTAGTGCGTCTTGTCCCGCACCTCCCTGGCCCCCATCCCATCCAGCTGCTCATGGAAGGGCGCAAGCAAGGCTTCTGCGCCGCGGAAGGCGTCCAGATGCGCCGGGTCCGATCGATCCCCCGCGAGGCGGACATAGACCACAGGCGTCGCACACAGCCGGGCAAGCATCGCCATTTCGACCGACACATCGATCACCACCAAGGCCGGCCTGGCGTCGCTGATCCAATGGGCGAACCGGGCGGTCCGCGCCCGGACGCCCGCATGGTGATAGGGGGCGTAATGCAGCGCCACGGGCCGGACAGGCGCCTCGTCACAGCCGGAGAAGCGGTCTCCCTCGTGGGGCCTGTCATCCTCCAGATCCACGCAGGCGATGTCTTCGGTTCGCCCCTTCAGTCCCGTTCCAAGCAGCACAAATCGCTCGGGCGCAGCGGCGGCGATTTTCAGTGCGCGCTGGCGATGGCCGTCGCCCTGGTGATGGACATAGTATCCGATCGGAGCCCTCACGCTGCGGCTCTCTCAACGCCGTCGGCCCAACCTCGTAAATCCATGTCGAGCGGCATGGCGGGCAGCTGGGTTTCCAATGCCGGCAGCCGCCTGACGCTCGCCGCGTCGTGTCGCTGACCCCGGCGCCAACTCGCCCGCTGTCGCCAATGCGAAAAGTCCGGCGCCATGATCGGACCGCCGTTCCGCGCCTGATCGAACAAGCGGGTCATATCCTCCGCCATCCCCCCGGCGGCGCGGCCCGTGGTGCGTGCCGACACGCGGGTCCACACCGCCAAGGGATGCACAAGCCGGCCCCCCTGCGCCTGAGCGGCGATCACAAGCGCCCGATCCTCACCCGTCGGCTGTTCCGGCACGCCGCCGGCTGACAGATAAGCCGCCGCCGTGATGGCGAGGCTGGCCCCGGTGTGATCGCCATGCCGAGGGGCCGGATCATGTGGCGAAGGGTCGATCTCGTCCTCGATCGCGCGAACTTCACGCCAGTAGGCGTCCCACATCTGGCGCAGAGCCGCGACATCCGCCGAGATCGCTTCCGCTTCATCCAGCACCAGCCGCCCGCCCACCAGATCCGCTCCATCCACGATGCATGCGAGATTGGCGGACAGCCAGTTCGGCGGCGGCCGCGTGTCGGCGTCCGTCGAGATCAGAACGCCATTGGGTTGATCTGCGAGACGCTCGAGGCCGACGGACATGGCCGCGCGCCGCGCGGCGCCGGCATGCGCGCGATGCTCCGGGAAGGTCTGCAGGTCGACGACGATGTCCAGTCGATCCTTCCACCGATCGGCCGCTGCCTGCGCCTGATGGAGCGAACCGTCCGTGGAGTTATTGATGCAGAGCGCGATCGAAATCCTGCCAGGAAGATCCTGCGTGGCCAGGGCGGCCAGAAGCACGGAAAGCCGCCGTTCCTCATTCCGCGCAGGCACACAAACGCAGAAGGCAGGTTCGCCCGTCATGCGATCAGCCGATCTTCCAGCGCGTCATTGGCTTGGATCTGTCCCGACGAAGCCGCCTGAATCATCTCGCCATAGAGCCCCTCATAGGCGGCGATCATCCGGCGCACATCGCAGGCCGCCTCGGCGCGGGCCCGGCAGGCCGACCGAGACAGGCCGACCGCACGGACAATTGCGCGCGCCAAATCCTGCACATCGTCCGGACGCGCCAGGGCGCCGCAGTCGGGTGTCAGAATCTCGGGAATGGCGCCGCGCGCGAACGCGGCGACGGGCGTGCCGCACGCCAGCGCTTCTGCCACCACCAGTCCGTAGGGTTCGTCCCAGCGCGGCGTGCAGACGAAGGCGGCCGCCTGCCCGATCTTCTTCGACAGCGTTTCGTGGTCGAGGTGGCCGAGATAGGTGGTTTCGCGCGTCAACCTCGGAGCGATCTCGGCATCGAAATAGGCCTGATCTAAGATCGGGCCCGCGAACCGCAGGGCGATACCCGCCAATGCCGCCGCGTCCAGCGCCAGATGCAGACCCTTCTCGGGCACAATCCGCCCATACCAGATCAAATGCCCAGGGTCGTCGTGACGCGCACGCCACGGAAAGCGCTCCAGGTCGATCCCGTTCAGAATGACCTGATCGATCGGCCGCACTGCGCTCCATTGTTCCCGCATCGCCTCGGAAACGCCGACAAACCGCGCGAAGGGCGCGCTCGCTTCGCGGATACCGCTTTCCAACCAGCAAAATGGCGGCGTGTGGAGCGTGGTGACCATCGGCATCGGCAAGGTCTCGGCCATCGAGACCGGCAGATAGTGCAGGCTGTTGTTGTGGATGACGTCGAACGCACTGCGTCGAAGCCGGCTCATCAACGACAGATAGGCGTGATGCTCTCGGAAGAAGGCGACGTCGCCCGCCTCCGCAGTCCCGACCTTGGCGATTTCCGTCTGGTCGCAGATCGCCTCAAGACCGAGCGCGGGATCGGACAGGGTCGCTGCAAACAGAGTGACGTCATGACCGTTCAGCCGCAGTTGGCGACAGAGCAGATGGGTATGCATCTCCAGCCCGCCGGCGAAGGGTTCTGCGATCGGATATTTGAGATGTGCGATGACGCCGATGCGCATCCGTACCGCCGTGATCGACAACCCGATCCCCCTCGGATCGGTCCATGGCGTAACGCCTGAAAGGCAAAGCAATACCGGCGTTGTTCGGTTCCTATGTGCGGTTCCGCGCTTCTGGCCCCAAGCGAAGGCGCTCGGAGCTTTGAGAGGAACCCCTGGGTTCGCCAGATCGCCTTCGCCTGCCGCAGCCCTCCATCGTGCCACCCACAAATGGCCACCGAGGTCATGGTCGCATCTTACGTTCGCCCTCCCTAGGCCGCCCTTTCTCTCTACCGAGACCAATTTTGTATTCAGACGGTCGGCACAGTCCCGCCATCGACGACGATTTCCGCCCCATGGATCGAACTCGCCCGATCGGAGGCGAGAAACGCAATGGCCTCAGCGACCTCCCATGGTTCAGCGCCGCGTCCGATGGCGATGCCGCCCAGCCCGGCGAGGACGCGCTGTCGCGCGTCTTCGCGCGTGCCGCCGTTGGCCGCTTGGATCCTGTCCAAGAACACGTCCGCGCCGTCCGTCATGATCCAGCCCGGCGAAACCGTGTTGACCCGCACGCCCTTCGGACCAAGCTCCTTGGAGAGGGATTTGCTGTAGGTCCTGAGCGCGGCCTTGGCGGCGGCGTAGGCCGTGGTCGCATCCGGCAGGGGCAGAACCGACTGGATCGAGGTGACATGCACGACCGCGCCCGCGCCCTGTTCGATCATGTGGGGGATCAGCAGACGATCGAGGCGCACGGCCGCTAGAAGGTTCAGACTCAACTCGGAGAGCCAGTGGTCGTCTGTCAGGGCGACGAAGCCGCCCCCCGGTGTGCTGGAGCCGCCCATCACATGCGCAAGAACATCGACCCCGCCCAGCCGGTCGAGCGAGGCCTTGGCGAAGGTCTCCCCACCCTCGGCGGTCGTCAGGTCGGCCTGAACGAACGCCACGCCGTCAAGGGGCTCAGGATTGGAGCGCGCTGCGGTGATCACCCGGGCGCCGCCGGCCAGAAACCGTTGGACGGTGGCGCGTCCCAGCCCCTTGGTGCCGCCGCTGATGAGGACGCGCTTTCCCGCGAACTCGTTGGGAGTCGCCGGGACGTTCATGCCGACACGTCCATCGTCTGGATCGCGTCGCCGGCCAGTTCGACGCGGTAGGTGAAGCGGATCGGGCTGCCCGGGAAATCGCCGTGGGCCGGACCTTCCATCACGACCGCCTGGCCGTCCTGGCGAACGGCCTCGGGGGTGAAGATCGCCTTGAGATCGACGACCATCGCCTTGAGCAGGGCGCGGATCGCGTCACGCCCTTCGAACCGCTTGCCGTTGTCCAAGAGGACGGCGTCGAGGGCGAAGGTTTGGATCATGCCGTCGAGATCCAGTCGGGCGTTGGCCTCGACATAGCGCGCGATCGGGGAAGGAAGCTCTGGCGGCATGGTTCTGTCCTGCGTGTTGGGGCACGACCGAACGGCCGCGCCTTGGGTCTCGCCAAGGTAGCGATGGACAGCTCCTCCTATAATCGGGACAACACGGCACGCGTCGTCACGAAAACCGGGACACTCATGAATAGCCGCCTGACCGAGTTGGAGGCCGTTCTGGTGGTCGCCCGCTGCGGAAAGTTTCGCGCCGCCGCGATCGAGTTGGGCGTGTCGACGACCGCACTCAGCAATGCGGTGGGAAAGCTGGAGCGCACGCTTGGCGTACGCCTATTCAACCGGACAACCCGGAGCGTCTCTCTGACAGAGGCGGGACAGCAGTTCGTCGCTCAGGTGGCGCCCGCCGTACGCGATATCCACGAGGCCATGGACGGCGTCCGCGCCCGTCAGTCGACGCCCTCGGGCACACTGCGCATCAATGCCTTCCCAACGGCGGCGCGGGAAATCTTTTCGGCCCTCGTCCTGCCGTTCGTTGAGGCGCACCCTCAGGTCCACATCGACCTCGTCACAGAGGGCCGCATGGTCGACATCGTCGCCGGCGGTTTCGACTTCGGCGTCCGCAGCGCTGACCGCGTCCCGGCCGATATGATCGCCATTCCGCTTGGGTTGGCGCGACGGAATGTGGTGGTGGCGTCACCCGCCTATCTGGCGGCGCGCGGGACGCCGAAGGTCCCGCAGGACCTGATGAAGCACGCCTGTCTTCGCGTGCGTCTTCCCAATGGCGCCCTCTACCGCTGGCCGTTCGAGAAGGGCGGACAGTCGGTCCAAATCGATGTGGAGGGTGCCCTCACCCTCGATGAAGCGAGCCTCGCCCGCACCGCCGCCCTTGCCTCGGTCGGCCTCACCCTCGCTATGGAATCCGACGTGCGGGACGACCTGGATGCCCGCAGGCTGGTCTGTGTTCTCGAGGACTGGACCCCCACCCTGTCGCCCTTGAGCCTCTACTATCCCAGCCGCCGCAATCCGACGGCCGCGTTCAAGGCGTTCATCGAATTCGCTCGACAGCGCCGCGAAAGCACGAGCTGCTCCACACGACTAACAGGCTGGGACATGAAGGACACAGCCTCCGGAGGCTCGCCGCAAACAGGGGCTGGACCAGACTGCGAAATCTGAGCGCCGGCCCTTCAGCGCGGTCTCCGACGGCCGCAGTCGCCGACGCGGCCATATCGCCGCGAATAGAAAACGTCTCTCGAGATGTCTCCTGTCGGATAGCGCTCGCTCCATCCGTCAAACTGAAGACGGCGCCGAGACGTCGATGCGCGATTCTGCGAACGACGTCCCGGTGCCTGTCGATCAGAACCGCTTGGTCACCTGCACGCCGTAGGTGCGCGGCTCGTTGACGAAGGCGGTCAGGTTGTTGAAGTCGATGCCGCCGATCACATTCTCTTCGTCGGTGACGTTGCGGACATAGGCGGCCGCCTCGATGCCGCGGTTCAGGTCGCGCCAGCCTGCGCGCAGGCCGCCTTCGAAATGCGTGTCCTGCATGAACTCGACCGATTCATAGAGAAACAGGTTAAAGTTCTTCTGCATGACCCAATCGGTCGAGGCGAACAGTTCGGTGTCGTTACCCAGCGACCGGACGTAGTTCAGCGTCAGGTTGGCGGTGTATTCCGGCGCCTGCGGGAAGGGGTTGCCGTCGATTTTGGCGCGACGGGTCGCGCCCACCGTGACGATCGGATCGGTGACGGTGCAGTTGGCGCCGCAGATGGCCACCAGCAGGTCGCCGTCCTTGATCTCTGTGTGGTTCCAGGCCGCGCCGGCCGATAGGCTGAAGCCCGCGCCGAGATCGATGTCGCCGTCGAGTTCCAGGCCGTACCCCTCGCCCTTGTCGGCATTGATCAGACGGTTGGTGTTGTCCGCCCCGCCGATGGCGGTGAACTGCATGTCGCTGACCTCATAGATATAGGCCGTGGCGTTGAACCGGGCGCGGCCGTCCAGCACGCGGGCCTTCAGCCCGGTCTCGTAGGACATGACGGTCTCGGAGTTGGCCGTCGTCAGCACCGGCAGGTTGCGCCCCTGGATCGACGGGCCGCGGTAACCCTTGGCCGCGCGGGCGAACAGGTTGAGGCTGTCGTTGACCTCATACAGGGCGCTGACGTCCCAGCTGACCTGCTGGTCGCCGACGGAGACGGCGCCCGTGCCGCCCGCGCCCGTGCCCAACACGATCCGGCCGAGATAGTCGCGGTTGTCGTCAGTGTAGCGGACGCCCGCCGTCACCTTCAACGCCTCCGTCAGCTTGTAGCTGCCCTGACCGAAGACCGACCACGAATCCGACTTCTGCACGATGTCGGTCACCCGCGTCGGCTGCGGATTGCCCGTGCCGTTGAACGAGCCCGAGACCAGGTTGATCCGCTCGTCCCAATAGAAGGCGCCGACCTGCCAGCCGATGCGGCCGTCGCCGTTCGAGGCCAGCCGCAGCTCGTAGGTGTTCTGCAGCAGGTCGCTGGACAGGGTGCCGGTCTCGGAGTTGAACGGGGTCTTGTAGGAAGCGGTCGCCGGGGCCGAAGCCACGCCGCCGTCGATGTCGCCGTCGCCCTGGGACCAGCCCTGATAGGAACCGACGATGCCGGTCAGGGTCGCGGGACCGAAGTCATAGGCCACCTTCAACGATTCGGACGTCGTCTTCTGCTTCTGGAAGTTGTTGCGGCCGCCATCGTAATAGACGGTGTCGCGGTCGAAGTTGTCGTTCAGCTTGTTGGAGCCCTTGGTCAGGGCGTTGGCGCGGTTCATCGTGCCCGTGCCGTCATAGTCGCGGGCCTGCAGCGTCAGCAGGGTCGATAGCCGATCGGTCGGCGTCCAGGCGACATGGACGCGGGCGGCCAGATCGTCGAACCCGCCCAGATCATCCTTGTCGGGATTGGCGAACGACGGATTGTAGGCATTGTTCACCCAGTCGTCGCGATGGTTCCACAGGATGGCGCCACGCATCTGAAGCGTGTCCGACGCCGGCAGGGTGACGGCCGCCTCGGCCCGGGTCGAACCCAGGTTGCCATAGGTCAGCGAGCCGAAACCGGTGAAGTCGTCCGACGGCTTGACGGTGTCAATCTTGACCACGCCGGCTGGCGTGTTGCGGCCGAACAGCGTGCCCTGCGGACCGCGCAGCACTTCCAGCTGCTGCACGTCGAACAGGGGGAAGCCCTTCAGATAGACGCTCTCCAGCACGACGTCGTCCAGCACCACCGAGACCGGCTGCGAGGCGGTAAAGTCGAAATCCACATTGCCCAAGCCGCGAATGTAGAACCGCGGCGCGTAACGACCGTTCGAGCTTTCCACCTGCAAGCTGGGCACTCGGCCCGAAAGCGACAGGATGTCGGCGCCGCCGGCCGAGATGTCCTGGACGGTCTGGGTGTTCAGGGCGGTGACGGCGAACGGCACCTCGCGGATGTTCTCGCTACGGCGCTGGGCGGTGACGACGATGTCGTCGACGCCGGCCGGCTCAACGGCGGCGTCCGTCGTCTGGGCGAGAACCGCGCCGGCGCTCAACAGGGCGATGCCGCTGACGGTGGCGGCCAGAAGGGCTTGGCGAAGCATGATCGAGAGTTCCTTGGCGACAGGGGGAGGACTTGTCGCGCGAGGCCGTAAAGCTTCACAGCCATGGCCGCCAGTGCAGAGCGGACCTGTTTCTTGAACCTTTGAAGACGCGGCCACATCCGTGTGACAATCTGTCTTCGGGCGGGGAATGAAGGGTGCGGCGACATTGTGCCGGGGCGCCCGAAATGCGAACCTGAACAGCTGCGTGAGTTCGCTCCGCACGTCCTCCTGGACATCGTTTGGATCGTGTATGCCTCTTGTCACGCCCTCCCGTCGCCGTCTCCTTCAACTCGCCGGGGCGACGGCGATCGCGCCAGGGCTGATCGGCATGAAGCGGACGGATGTGATCGGCCGCGTGCTGGCCGTCTCCGACATGCATTCGGCCTATGAGCGGACCGCCCAGCTGTTGGCCGCATTCGAGACCGAAGTCCGCGCCAACCCCGTCCCGCACGTCATCGCCATCGACGGCGACATCTTCGAGCACGGCAATGTCGTCGCCGTGCGCTCTGGCGGCGTGATCGACTGGGCTTTCCTGGCGGCCTTGCCGGCGATCGCGCCAACCGTGTTCAACCTGGGCAATCACGATAACGACCTGACCCCCGACCTGGCCGAGGTCGTCGCCCGCCTGAAGGGTCTGTGCATTCAGGTTGTCAGCACCATCGGCGATACGCGCACGGGCTACGGCTATGCGGACGCGTCCACGACCCTCCCGTTGGGCCCCCGTTCGCTGCGGGTCGTAGGCCTGGCGACCAATGCGCTGACCACCTATCCCAAGGCGTCTCGCGAGCAGTTATCGATCCCCGTCGCCGCCGACTGGGCGAGCGCCAATCTCGCCGGGGCTCTGGCCGGGGGCGATCTGGTCATGGCCATGAGCCACGCCGGGGTGACCGCGGACCTGGATATCCTGCCGCTGCTGCCGGACGGCAGCCTGATGATCGGCGGTCACAACCATCTGCTGTTCCAGCACAGACAGGGCCGCAGCGCCTATGTCCACACCGGTTCCTGGACCGCGGCCTATGCGGCAGCCGAGTTCCTGTCAGACGGCTCTGTAACGGCACAGTCCCGCGCCGTCGCGCGGGACGCCCCCGCCTCTCCTGCGTTGGCGGACCTGATCGCCGCGACGCTCGCCGCCAATCTGACCGAGGAGGAGCGAACTATTCTCGGAAACAGCCCCCGCGCCCTGTCGCTGGGCGATACGGGTCGGCGTGTCGCCGCCGGACTGGCCCAGGCGGCGGGGACCGACGTCGGCTTTATCGGCCACACCACCCTGGGGACCGGCGTCCCCGCCGGGCCGGTCAGCCGCTACGACTTTGATTCCGTCGTCCGCTTTGATGGAAAGCTGATGAGCGCCACGATTTCCCGTGCCCAGTTGGAACGCGTCATGGCCCGCGCCAATCAGGACCGCGCGATGCCTCTGGCCGACCGAAGCGGCGATTTCCTTTACGCCGCGGCGGGTTCATCGAGGGCCGATCACGTCCGTATCGCCACCTCCGACTGGTGCGCCACCAACCAGGCGGAGTATTTCGGCATGACCGACCTGCGTTTCGAAGCGATCGCTGAAAGCAGTGTGAAACGCGCAGCCGCCGCCGCGCTCTTGACGGTTTGAGCCCTCGACCAACACAGCGATCGGTTCATCAGGCCGGGTCTGCGTCCGCTTGGATCAGCGCCTCGTTCATGTCCTGCAGAAGACGTCGGAGCGACGCGATCTGTTCTCCCGTCACCGGCAGTTGGCGCACGACCTCTCTCCGGATCGCCGCCAGATCCGCTCGCATCGCCATCGCCTTGGGCGTGGGCTGAACCCAGACCCGCCGTTCATCGCGCGTATCGCGCTTGCGCGCGACTAGGTCGGCCGCCTCCATACGCTTGACGAGGGGCGTCAAGGATCCGGTGTCGAGCGACAGACGCGCACCCAGGTCGCCCATCGTCATCGGCTCCTCCGCCTCCCAGAGCGCGATGAGCACCAGATACTGGGGATGGGTCAGGCCGAGAGGAGCGAGACCGCGACGATAGAGGCGTGTCACCAGGCTGCTGCTGATCTGGAGCGCCAGACAAAGCTGCTGATCGATATGGAGTTCCGTGAAATCGCTCGGCTCGTCTTCGTGAGGCGCCGAAAGGCTCATGGCGGACAGTCCTGATGGTGATGCGCCCGTCTTAACACGCCCGATCCCGATTATATCGATCTTGATACAATCACTGTTAAGGTTCCTGCATTATGAGCGGATGCCGCGATCCTCTCCCCCGGGATCGAAGGAGACACCCCCATGTTCAAACGTCACTCCGCCGCCCGCCTGAAAGCCCAGACCGAAACGGCGGAGCTGCGCAGTCTCGTCAGCGCCGTTCATCGCTCCCAGGCGGTGATCGAGTTCGAGCTGGACGGAACCGTCCGGACCGCCAACGCCAACTTCCTGTCCGTGCTCGGCTACGACCTCGAGGACGTCCAGGGCCGGCATCACCGGATGTTCGTCGATCCCGTCGAGGCCGACACCCCCGCTTACGGGGACTTCTGGCGCCGGTTGAACGCGGGCGAATTTTTCGTCGACAAGTTCGTGCGCTATGGCAAGGGCGGACGTCGCGTCGTGATCGAGGCTTCCTACAACCCCATCCTCGACGAAGCCGGGCGCCCGTATAAGGTCGTGAAATTCGCCAGCGACGTCACGGCGATCGAAGACGAGCGCGAACGCCGCGCGCAGGCCGACAGGGCGGCCGCAGAGATCCAGGCGACGGTTGTCGAAGAAACCGGCAAAGGGCTTTCGGCGATGGCCGCCGGCGATCTGTCCTATCGCATAGGCGACAGCGTTGTCGGCGACTACGCCAGTCTCAGGGAAAACTTCAACCAGGCTCTGATCGCCCTCGCCGCCACCCTGGGCGCCATTCGCGGCGACGCCAGCGCAGTGCAAACGGGCGCAAGCCAGATCAGCGCCGCCGCCGACGACCTGTCGCGCCGCACCGAAAACCAGGCCGCGGCGCTGGAACAGACGGCGGCGGCCCTGGATGAGATCACAGCGACAGTCCAAAAGACGGCCGCCAATGCGGCGGCGACGGAAGGCGTCGTCTCGGACACCCGGCGCCAAGCGGAGGCGGGCCTCGCCATCGTCGAACACGCCATGGACGCGATGACGCAGATTGCACGGTCTTCCGACAATATCGGCGAAATTCTCGGCGTCATCGACGAGATCGCCTTCCAGACGAACCTCCTGGCCCTGAATGCAGGCGTGGAGGCTGCGCGCGCCGGCGAGGCCGGACGGGGGTTCGCCGTCGTGGCGTCGGAGGTGCGCGCCCTGGCGCAGAGGTCGGCCGACTCCGCGCGTGAGATCAAGAGCCTGATTTCCAAGAGCGCCGCCCAGGTCAAGGCCGGCGTCGGTCTGGTCCAGGACTCCGGCCGGGCCCTGTCCGACATCGCCGCGGGAGTCGGAACCGTGACAGGTCTGATGACCGAAATTCGCGCCTCGACGCAGGAACAGGCGATCGGTCTCGCGGAGGTCAATACGGCCGTCAATGCGATGGATCAGATCACCCAGCAGAACGCGGCCATGGTCGAGGAATCTACCGCCGCCAGCCTCACCCTCTCTCAAGACGCCGCGCGCATGATGGACCGGCTCACACGCTTTACCATCGGTGATGTCACCTCCCGCGACGATGAAAGCCTGTCCGCCGGCGGCCTCCGTGCGTCCCCCTCGCCGGCCGCCGGCGCGGTTTACCGCCCGAAACTGGCGGTCGTGGGCGGCGGCTCCCGCTGGCCTGCCGGCGGACGGGGGGTCTGACCCGATGTCGTCTGAGTCTTTCCCGACCGTCGAGCGCCCCCTCGGCGGAAGGCCCGTCCTGACGGCGGTCAGGCGGCCGCGCTCTGACCGGCCGCGAACCGCCGACATTGGCGGATTCGGCAAGCGCACCGCGTTAGCCAATGGATGCGATCGCCCATGATCAACATCGAGGCTGAGTTTGGCGACCGCGATCGGGAAGACGCATCCCTATTGTCGATGCTCGACATCTCAGAGGCGCAGCGTCTGGCGGTTCTGCGCGACGTCCGTCTTTTGGACAGCGCGCCCGAACCCGCTTTCGACATCACCGTGCAACTGCTCAAACAGGCGACCGGCGTGCAGACGGCGCTGGTTTCCCTCGTCGATGCCGATCGGCAATGGTTCAAGGCGCGGGCCGGGCTGGACGTCTGCCAAACGCCTCGCAGCGCCGCCTTCTGCGCGCACACTATCCGGCAGACCGAAACCCTCTGGATCGAAGACGCCCGGATCGATCCACGGTTCTCTTCCAATCCCCTGGTCACGGGCGAACCGCATATCCGGTTTTACGCCGGGACCGCCTTGACGGTACGTGGCGCCCGGATCGGCAGTCTTTGCGTGTTCGACCCGCTTCCCCGCCCCTTCAGCCCGGAGGTGCAGCGTGTTCTGGAATCGACGGCGGCCTCTCTGTCTGATCTGATCGAACGCCGGGCTGACGGGCTTTCCGCCCAATCTCTGCTCGACCACTCCACCGACGCCGCAGTCGCTGTCGACTCCAGCGGCTGCCTGACGCTCTGGAACAAGGGGGCGGAGGCGATGTTCGGCTGGTCGAGGCAGGAAGCCTTGGGCCAGTCGCTGGACCTCATTCTCCCGCCCGACCTCGCCAGCGCCCATTGGCAGGGGTTTTTCCGATATGTCGCCGGAGGCGCGCCGCGTCTCTTCGGCAAGGCCGTGGAACTGACGGCCGTCCGGCGTGGCGGCCATCCCTTTCCCATGGAGTTGACGCTCGCACGGTGGGATCATGCCGGTCAGGCCTCGGTCGGCGCCCTCATCCGCGACATCAGTCCGAGGAAGGCGATGGACCTTCAGCTCAGCCAGGCCCTCGTCGACGCCAAGGCCTCAGACCGGGCCAAGAGCCGCTTTCTGGCGGCGATGAACCATGAGATGCGCACCCCTCTGAACGGCGTGCTCGGAATGGGGCATGTCCTGGCCGCCACGGCGCTCGATCCTTTCCAAAGCGATGCCCTCGCTATGATCATGGAGTCCGGACAGCATCTAGAGACCCTTCTTGGCGATATCGTCGCCTTCAGCGCGGAGGAAGCGCCCGAAAATACTCCATTCTTCGCGGCGGCGGTCCTGACGGACGGCCTGCGCGTCAGTCTTGCCGCGGCGGCGGCGAAGAATATTCCTGTCGAGCTCACTGTCGCGGAGAACATTCCGCGCGAGGTCGTCGGACAGGAAGACGACTTTCGGCATATCGTGCGCTGCCTCGTCGACAATGCGGTCAAATTCACACGAGTCGGCAGGATCGTCATTCGGCTGGCTTGGACCGCGCCTCATCTGCGCCTGGAAATCTCAGACACCGGCGACGGGTTCGACATCCGTCGACTGGACGATCTTCTCAAACCGTTCGAGCAGGCCGACAACAGCGTCTCGCGCGCCTACGACGGCGCGGGGATCGGGCTGGCCCTCGTTGACCGCTGCGTTCGCCGCTGGGGCGGCCACCTGACCGCAGACTCAACGATAGGCAAAGGCTCGACGTTCATCGTCGATCTGCCAGTCACGGCTTGGACGGACTGAGACGGCGAGGCTCGCGCATCCTGCGGTGACAATCGGGCGTCCCTGCCCCTTCGCACAACTGCACCTGACCGAACGACCAACCGGTCGCAATCACGGGCATTCGAGGCCGGAACTCGGCTCCAAAAAAGCGCCCGACAAGTCGGGACGCCGACTCGGTCTAGAAGGTCTGTCAGGCTGGCTGGACGATCAGGTTGCGTTGGAGGATTCTAGGCATGCGGTGCGTCTGTCTTTCGAGAGCATTGGCAAGGGGCCCAAAACGATGAGACTGTTTTCCGCTGCGACTGTCGTCGCCGTCATCCTGGCTCTTTGCCCCCTGTCGGTCCGCGCCCAGACGATCACCACGCCAGAACAGGCGTTCGGCCATGCGATCGGCGACGATTATCAGCTGATCAACTACCAGCAGTTCGAGCGGTATCTGCACACGCTCGCCGGCCAGTCGGACCGGATGAAGCTGCTTGAGATCGGCCGCTCGACCGAGGGTCGGACGCAATATGTCGCAGTCGTCTCATCTCCGGCCAACATCGCGCGGCTGGATCACTATCGCGACATCGCCCGGCGTCTGGCCAAGGCGGAAGGCGTGGACGAAGCTACGGCGCGCGCCCTGGCGGCGGAAGGCAAGGCGGTGGTCTGGATCGATGGAGGTCTTCACGCCACCGAGACCGTGCCGCCCCAGGCGCTGATCGCCGCCGTCTATGAGTGGGTGACGGCGCAGGATCCTGAGGCGCTGCGGGTTCTGGACGACGTCATCATCCTCTTCGCGCCGCTCAATCCAGACGGCTGGGATCTGGTGGCGGACTGGTACATGCGCGAGCCCGACCAGACCAAGCGCGAGTTCGCCAGCCTGCCGCGCCTCTATCAGGCCTATGTCGGGCACGACAACAACCGCGACTACTATCTGTCGGCGATGACGGAGACGACCAACGTCAACCGGATGCTGTTCCGGGAATGGTTCCCGCAGATCGTCTATAACCACCACCAGACCGCGCCGGCGGGAACGGTGGTGTTCATGCCGCCCTTCCGGGACCCCTTCAACTACAACTACGACCCGATGGCGATGACGTCCCTGTCGGAGGTCGCCGCCGCCATGCACAACCGCCTGATCCAGGAAGGCAAGCCGGGCGCGACGATGCGCAGCGGCGCCTCGTATTCGACCTGGAACAACGGCATGGAACGGTCGATCACCTATTTCCACAACGCCATCGGCCTGCTGACCGAAATCACGGGCCATCCGACCCCCAGTCGCATCGCCCTGGTCCCCGACAACCAGTTGCCGCGCAACGACCTGCCCGCGCCGGTCGCGCCGCAGACCTGGCGTTTTCGTCAGTCCATCGACTACTCCCTGTCGATCAATCGAGCGGTGCTGGACTACGCCTCGCGCAACCGCGACCGGCTGCTGTTCAACATCTGGCGCATGGGCGCCAACGCCATCGCCAAGGGCGAAACCGACACCTGGCGCGTGACGCCGTCTCGCATCGACGCGCTGGAAACGGCGGCGGGCGAACGATCGGGCCGCACGGCGGACCCCGCGCTCTATGACAAGGTGCTGCGCGATCCGGCGAAACGCGACCCGCGCGCCTATGTGATCCCGGCGGATCAGGCGGACCTGCCCACCGCTGTCGCCTTCCTCAACAGTCTCATCAAGACCGGGGTGGATGTGGACCGAGCCACGCGCGCCTTCTCCATCGCCGGCAAGACCTATCCGACTGGATCCTATGTCGTTCGCACCAACCAGGCCTATCGCCCGCATGTGCTGGACATGTTCGAGCCCCAGGATCACCCGCACGATCTGCAATATCCCGGGGGGCCGCCGGCCCTGCCCTATGACGCCACCGGCTATACGTTGGCCCTGCAGATGGGGGTGAAGTTCGACCGGATTCTGGACGCCTACGACGCGCCGTTGGAGCGGGTGCCGGACCTGATCGCCACGCCAGCCGGTCGGCTGAGCGGTCGGGGTCAGGCCGGGTTCGTCGTCGACCATGCGCCGGTCAACGGCTTCATCCTGACCAACCGCCTGCTGAAGGCCGGGCAGCCGGTCTTCTGGCTACGCGAGCCGACGCGCGCGAACGGCCGCACCCTGGACCCCGGCGCCCTCTGGATCCCGGCCAGCGACGCCTCGCGCACCCTGGTCGCTCAGGCGGTGCGAGATCTGGGCCTGAACGCCGAGGCTGTCGGCGCCAGACCGTCCGGCGAGGCCATTGCGCTGAAGCCGATCCGCGTCGGCCTGGTCGATCGCTACGGCGGCGCCATGTCCGCCGGCTGGACACGCTGGCTGCTGGAGCAGTTCGAGTTTCCGTTCGAGGTGGTCTATCCTCAGCGTCTGGACGCCGGCGATCTAAAGCGGGATTTCGATGTCCTGGTCTTTGCGCCGGACCTGCTGCCAGGCGACTTCCCGAATGGAAACGGCCGACGCCAGCCCGCGCCGGGCACCATCCCAGAGACCTATCGCGCCTGGCTGGGCGACATCACCGCCGACCGAACCCTTCCCCAGATCGCCGCCTTCGCCCAGGCCGGCGGCACGGTCGTCGCCGCCGGTTCCGCGCACCGCCTGGCCATGGCGCTGGGCGCGCCCATAGACGATGTGCTGTCGACCACAGTCGACGGTCGCACCCGCCCCCTGCCTTCCACCGAGTTGTTCATTCCGGGGGCCCTGCTGGCCCTGGACGTGGACCGTGCTCATCCCCTCGCCTTCGGCGCTCCCGAGCGACTGAACGTCTTCTTCGACGAGAACGCCGCCTTCACGGCGCGCGACGGGGCGCAAGTCGCGGGCCGCTATCCCAGCCCGGCCGTCGTGGCCAGCGGCTGGGCCATCGGCCCCGAAAAGCTGGCGGGCGCGGCCGCCCTGGTCGATGCGCCGATGGGCCAAGGGAGGGTCATCGTCCTGGGACCTGACGTCGTCAATCGCGCCCAGGCGCGGGCGTCGGTCCGCTTCCTGTTCAACGCCCTTCTCTACGGCCCTGCGACTGCGAAATAATCGGCTGATCGAACAAGTGAAAGGGAGGCGAAGACCGCAGTCTTCGCCTCCTTTCTTCTGTCGGGAGATAGGATCAGCGCGGCGCCAGCTGCGTTTCGAAGAAGGCGCCCAATCGCCGACGCACGTCTTCGGTCGCCGAAGCGTTGGCCGCCACGGACTGGCGGCTTCGGCTCGGATCGTCAAAACCGTGGGCGGCGCCGTCGTAAACGGTCAGTTCCACCGGCGCGCCCGCCGCCCGCGCGCGTTCGACCAGGTGTTGGCAACTATCAGGCGACACCTCTTCGTCCGCCGTACCGATGAAGACTTCCACAGGCGCATAGGTCTTGTAGCCCTGGCGAAAGCGTTTCTGGAGACCGCAACCGGGATAGAAGGCGACCGCCGCACGAAAGCCCAAACGCCCCATGTCGCCAAGCTTGTCGTCGGCCATCGCGGCCAGGGTCGCGCTGGCCCCATTGGAAAAGCCCATCAAGCCGATCCGATCGTCCGCCACGCCGTCCAGCCCGCGCAGAAAGCGCATGGCGCCATAGGCGTCCAGCGGGCGGACCGTCACCTCGTTGATCTCCGGCGGCCTCGTGGCATAGGTCCCGGCTGCAAAGCCGGTGGGATACCCGCGCGGTCCGAAACTATCGACAATCAGGGCGTAGTAGCCGCGTGCGGTCCAATAATCCGCCCAGAACTTCAGCCGCCGCGTCAGGGTCGACGCCTCATAGACGCCGTTCGCCAGCGACGAATAGACCCCGCCCCGCCCGTGCATCAGCACCACCGCTGGCGCGCCGCCGTTGGGCGCGGGGACCGCAGGCCGGAACAGATAGCCGACCAGTTCGGTGCGCGGCGTATCCATGCTGCGGAACGTCACACGCTCGGCGGCGGCAGCGGGAGCTGGCGCGACGGGCGCATCTTGCATCGCCCATACCGGGATCGCACCTCCCAGCAGAGCCGCAGCGATCGCCGCCGGCGCTATGCTTTTCATCATCGTCTTCGCCCCTTACCCGTCCGGATCAGAAGGATTTGCGGATGCTTGCGTACCACCAGCGCCCCCGGTTGGAGTGCACGCTGCCGGAGAAGCCGAAGCGGTCATCGGCCAGCGGCGGATCTTCATCGAAGATGTTGCGGGCGCCGACGCGAATGCGCGCGCCGCCAATCGGTCCGCTTTCCGGAAGCTGGTACTGGACGTAGAGATTGTGGGTCAGCCACTCGTCCACGATCCAATATTCGTCGGAGTCCACGAACGTCGCGCTGGTGTCGTAAAAGTCGGACACGTAGCTGGAGTACCAGCCTGAGGTCCAACGACCGAAGTTCCAGGTCAGTGAGGCTGTAACCTTCCATTCCGGTCGGCCGTTGCGGCGCACCAGATCCTCGACGCCGCCCACGTTGACGCCCGAGATCGTGCCAGCGGCCAGGGCGTCCAGTAGAATCTGATGCTGTTCGCTGGCCTCTTGATAGAGCTTCAACTTCTGGCTGGCGTTGAGACTCAGGCGCCAGTCGCCTAGAGGCGTGTCGCGCAGGCTGTAGTACAGCCTGAAGTCCAGCCCCTCGGACTCTCGCGGCTGCAGGTTCATATACTCATCCTTGATCGACAGCAGCGTGCCGACCGGGGCCAGACCCGCCGCCGTCCCGTCGGCGATCTGCTGGGCGTCGGGCGCGGCGCGGACGACGTTAGGGTTGGTGCTGCCGATCTGCCGCAGATAGTAGTCCATGATCAGCTGGTTGGTGCCGCCGAAGATGCCGACCAGGTTCTCCTGGCGGATCTTCCAGTAGTCGACCGTCAAGGTCAGATCGCCATACTTGTCGGACCAGAGTTGCGGCTCGAGCACCAAGCCGACGCTGAGATTTTCAGAGTCCTCCGCCTTCAGATCCTTGTTGCCAGACCGGCTCTCAATCCGATCCTCGCTGGTGCAATAGTCGTTGCTAGTGGTCAGAGTGGGGATGGCCTTGATGGCCAGTTGGACAGCGCAAGCCGCATAGTCGCGCCGCGCGTTCGAACGCTCGAAGTCCGGTTGATGAAGCTGCAGAAGGTTCGGTGCGCGGAACCCTTGGGACCAGGAGCCGCGAACCATCAGCCAGTCGTTCGGACGATAGGCCATAGCCACCTTGGGCGCACCGACTGTCCCGAACAGCGAATAGTTTTCCACCCGACCGGCCAGTTGCACGTCGAAAGACCGTACGAACGGCACGTTCATCTCCGGCGAAATCACCGGCACGGCGAATTCCAGAAAGGCCGAATAGACGTTGCGCGCGCCGTGACTGTCCGGCGTGTAGGACACGCCCATGACGTCGCTCTGAGACACCTGGCCGCCCAAATCGGTAAAGGTCACAGACCCGTCCAACCGGGGATCGCGATCCTCTGAGAAGGTTTCGCGGCGCGCCTCCAGTCCGGCGGCGATGCCGATATGGCCGGCTGGCACAGCGAAGAAGTCGCCCTTGGAGAGCTTGAAATCCCAGAGCATCAGCTCGGTCTCGGCCTCGCGATAGACCTTGACCAGCATGGTGTCGATCGTCGCCTGGTCGTTCAGGCCGAAGGCGCCGTCTTTGGGGCTGTTCAGATCGCCGCCAACGAAGGGATTATAGGCGGCGCGGGTGGTCAGATTGATCGCGGCCTGCAGGCCCGTCATGCTAATCCCGTCCATCTTGTCGCTAGTTTCGGCCTTGCTGTACAGGACCGCGCTTTCCCAATCGAAGCCGCGCCACTGACCGCGTAGGCCGCCCAGATATCTGGTCGTGACATTGTCGACGTCTATGGTGCGATAGCCCAGGTCCGAGAAGCGGAAGTCCTGAATCTGAACGGCCGCACCCGTGCTGGGAAAGGCTGTCGTGCCGGTGCCGGTCGTCAAACCCGACAGACGCGCTGTCACCCCGACTGCGCCCAGCGGGTTCCAGTAGGCGGTGGGCGACATCAAGACCCGCTGGGTGTCCAGCGGCGTGTCCTGCTGGCGCTGCGACCAGGTCTTGCCCCAGTAATAGCCAAGCTCGCCGAAGAACTCGACGCCATTGTCGAACTCATGATTGACGAAGGTGAAAAGGTTCGCCCGGTCCACCGCCGAGCTGATCGTCCGCATCGTGTCCAGATCGTAGCGAAGATTGCTATCCTCGGTCGTGGTGGCCAGGGTGGAGTTGTCGAAACAGGTGCCCGCGACAAAGCCATTGGCCAGGCAGCCTGGATTGGTGCTGGGCTGGATATGGAAGGTGCCACTGGTCGCAGTGAAGGTCTGGCCGCCTACGCGGGTCGCGACGCCGGCGGGTCGATAGGTCGTGGGGTTCAGGCGAATACCCTCCGCCCAGGCGGTGATGGTGCTGTAGGTTCCGTAGTCGAGGCCGGCCGCCCGGCCGTTGAACCGCGCCACTCGCCCGGCCACCGTGGCGTAGTCCCGTTCCCAGATGTAGAGCGGATCGCGGGTCAGATAGCCGCCCATGACCGACACATTGGTCTTGCCGTTGTTGAAATCCTTGCCAGCCTGGAAGTCGAAGGAATACTCCTCCATCCCGCCTTCGTCCTGTCCCATGGCGACCTGGGCGGTGAAGCCATCGAAGTTGTCGCGCAGCACATTGTTAACGACCCCGGCGACGGCGTCCGTGCCGTAAAGCGCCGCCGCGCCATCAGCCAGAACCTCGACGCGGCGAAGACCGAAAGTGGGGATGGCGTTGGTGTTGACGGTCTGAACGGGCACAAAGCTTTCGACCTGAGTGCCGGGGTGCGGCACCAGCCGCCGTCCGTTGAGCAGGACTAGAGTGTTACCGGTGCCGATGGAGCGCAGGTCGATAGAGGCCACGTCGCCGCGCGCATTGTTGATGCCGCCATTGTCGGAATCCGCCTCGTTGAAGCCTACGTCTCCGATCTGGGCGATTGCGCGATAGAGGTCGTCCCCATCGACGGCGCCGATGGCGTCCAGGTCCGCCTGATCGACCACCGTGACAGGCAAGGCCTCGTTCAACCGCGCGCCGGCGATGCGGCTGCCGACCACGACGACCTCCTGCACCTCGGCTGCGCGAGTGTCGCCGTCCGCACGGCGTTGCAGGACGATGGTGAGGCCTTCATGCGAAGCCACATACAGATCGGTGTCGGCCAGCAGGGCGCTCAAGGCGTCCTCAACATCCATGAAGCCGCTGACCGCAGGCCCTGTTCGTCCCGCCAGATGCGCAGTCGGCGCCGAGATCGTCACCCCCGCCTGGCGCGCCAGTTCGGGGATGGCCTGCGAGAAGGGTTGGGACGGAACCTCGAACTGTTTGACCTGGGCGTGAGCACCATGCGCCGCCAGAACAAGCACCGCCCCCGCCGCGCCCGCCGCCAGCCGCTTCTTCCACGACACCATGAGATCCCCCGATCCGTCAGCCAATGTTCGCCGAACGAGCCGGACTAAGGCAAAGACGGAGGATCGCGCAGGTTTCCTCCACGCTGATTGCGTTTTTCAGGCGTGACTGAGCAGAATTCTCTTCGAACTGATCTCTGCTCGCAAATTCAGACTGTGTGCGACAGCGCGTGCGAAGGCGGCCGGGTCGTTGGCTTCGAACAGGCCGGTGATCCGAAGTCGGCCGACCTCGCCGCCGCCGAACTGGATCGGGGCGCCGCGGAAACGCGAAAACTGGATAGCCGCAGCGTTCAGGGTGTCATCGTGAAACGCCAGTTTGCCATCACGCCACGCCAACAGGCTCGCCGCCCGATCCGCCTCCAAAAAGGTCGGCCCCGCCGACGGCGACACCATCCTGTCGTCCCCAAGAGCGAGAGTCTGGTTCGCCGAAAGCGGGATCACCTGATCCTGGTCGGACACCAGTTGAAGAGCACCCTCCAGCGTCGTCACTTGTAACGGCGAGGCGTCCAGCCGCTTGACCAGGAACATGCCGCCCTGTGTGGTCATGGTGGCGTTCGCCGCGCGGATCAGGAAGGGGCGGTCTCGCCGCGTCGCCACGTCGATCAGCACCTCTCCGAACTTCAGCACCACCTCCCGGACATCCTGATTGAAGCGCACCTCGATGCGGGAAAGGGTATTCAGGCTGATGACGCTGCCGTCGTCCAAAGTGACGCTTCGCGTCTCGCCTCGGGCAGTGTCGATCCGTTGAAATTTCCGCAAATAGGCGGCCGCAAGACCGGCGCTCCCCAAGGAGACCACGCCGATGCTCGCCGCGAGCAGCGCCCGGCGCGACATCCTTGGCGCCTCATTTTGCGACGCGACGGTGACTTGCGGCGCGGCGGTCAAGCCGGCCGCCCTTTTGCTGTGCAAGGCGACCGCCCTCGCTTTCGCATAGGCGCCCAGATGGCGGGGATCATCGGCGGTCCAAGAGTCCAGCGCCTGCTGTTCGGCTTCGGTCAACGGCGCGCGATCCAGCCGCGCGGCCCATACGGCGGCCTGTCGGTCTATCGCCTCAGCCGTGCCCGTCTCCGCCATGAACCCTTCGCCTGTTACGTGCATCCCGCACCCTTGACGCACGCGGGACATCATATCCTCCATCGGCATAGGCGGCCATCAACAGATGAAACGCCTTGGCGATGTGTTTTTCGACGGTGCTTTCGGGCGTTGCGGTCTGACGCGCGATCTCTTTTTGCGAGAGTCCTGAAATACGGCTAAGCACGAAGATGCGGCGTGTCTTTTCTGGCAACGTCGCGATCATCTGGGCCAGAAGCCGCAATTCATTGCGCCCGACGACTTCGTCCTCAGGGGTGACGGCGTCGAGCGGAACCTGCAATCTGTCGATGTCGGCGACAGCATCGATCGCCACCACGCTTTGACGTCTTAATCGATCAATGGCCGCCGATCGCGCTGTCCGAAAGAAGTAGGCTCGAACATTGGTGATGCCGCTGATGTCGGGAACTGTCACCAACCTCGCATAGGCATCCTGTATGATGTCATCGACATCGGCGCTGGCCGCCCCCCGGCGCAACCACGCGCGAACGGCGAGCTCGTGCGGCATAACCTTGCCCGCCAGCCAAAGCGCCCGTTCGTCCGATACCCCCATGATCAAAAGGTGGCACGCGTTTTCGCAGAACGACAAGACCTGGATGCGCTTTGTGTTCGCCCCACGCGGATCGAATAGGGATTTGGCGCCTACGTGTCACTCCGTTGACACATCATGCTTGAGCGCTAGCCAAAGCATGGCTTCGACACCGTAAAGCTATGTTCAAGACGGCAGCTTAGGCGCAAAGCGCGCTGCTCTCCTCGCTAATTCCGCCCTGTTTACACGGACATTTTTCACCGATGCCGGAAAAGGACATTGGCGCGCCTTGCTGAAGCGCCGCTTACTGCTGAGACGCCGCTCACGCATGCTGCGTCGATGCGCCTCAACTGTGTGAGCGAAATGACAACTATCGCCTGCCGCTATTGCCGGCAGCACTTCCCAGCGCATCGGCGTCCAGGACAGACCCAGGCGAACGAGATTGAACACGCGGTCCAATCACGGCCGCGCCCGCACCTCTAAGTCGAGTGTCCAACGCCCCTCTCCTGCCCGGCGGAGATCGGCGATGCGCGCGGCGATTTGGCGATCCAGGCCGTCGAGCAGAGCCGTTCCACTGCCGACTGAAGCAATCGTTGCATTCGTCTGCCAGAATGGGCCGCTTTCGCCCTTCAGCGTGAAGCGCAGATGCACGGTGTCGTTGGCTTTGGGCATAAGGCGCTCGGACGTAAGTCGTTTCGGACAAAAATAGGCCCCGTCGCGCAGGGCGACGAGGCCGAAAGTCGGTTTGGGAGGAAACGCCCAGGAAGGGCAAACCCGAAATGGCGATGGGAGACTGGGGGTTCAAGGGCGATCCCATGACCTTCGCCGCCTGCCTTACCCCCCAGACAGCGCAGCCGCCACGACCGGCGCCAAGCCGTCGGCGATGATGCGCACCCCTTGGGCGTTGGGGTGGATGCCGTCGGGCTGGTTGTAACGGCGATCCAGAGCAACCCCTTCCAGCAGGAAGGGATAGGTCGGAACATCTTGCTTGCGCCCCAGGTCCGCGAAGATGCGGTCGAACTCGGCGGCGTAGGCGCCGTACTGAGGCGGGGCCTTCATCCCCGCGAGGAGGACGGGAATATCGCGCGCCTTTAGCGAGGCGATGATCGCCTCCAGATTGGACCGGACCGTTTTGGGGTCGACGCCCTGGAGCATGTCATTGCCCCCCAAGGCGACAATGCACAGATCTGTGTCGTCCTGGACGCTGTAGCCGACCCGGGCCAGTCCGCCGCCGGTCGTGTCGCCCGAAACCCCGGCGCCGCGAACCCTCACTCTGAGCCCCTTTGCCCTCAACGCCTGTTCCAGGCGCACAGGCAGAGCCTCGGCGGAAGGTAGGCCGAATCCGGCGGTGATGGAATCGCCCAACAGGGTCACGATCTTTTCCGGCCCGTCCGAAGGTGCGGCCGTGGGTGAAGGCGAGACCGAGGGCTTAGCTGGGGTCTCTGACGTGTCCTCTTTCGAGGCGCTGCATCCGGCGAGGACGAGCCCCACCCCTCCGGTCAGGAGCGTGCGGCGTGGAATGGACGGCATGGGTGAGGAGGGCTTTGGAGTCATGATCTGCGCCCCCATATAGGGATCGGCTTTCCTCACCCCAATCCAGCAGGCGACATATCGATGGTTTCAGCCGCCCCGCTCGTCCTCGACGGCGTCGTCCTCACCCTGCCTTCGGCGGCAGGACCCGTGGAAATCCTTCGCGGCGTGGACCTGGTCGTAGCGCCGGGCGAGACGGTCGCCATCGTCGGCCCCTCCGGATCGGGCAAATCCTCGCTGATTTCCATCGCCGCAGGGCTGGAAACCCCGACCCGGGGTCGAGCCATGCTGTTCGGTCAGGATATGGCCGCGCTGGGCGAGGACGGCCGCGCCCGCCTGCGTCGGGGACGCGCCGCTCTGGTTTTTCAAAGCTTCCACCTCCTGCCCAATATGACGGCCGAGGAGAATGTGTCCGCGCCGCTGGAGTTGGCCCACAGGCCGGGGGCTGTGGCCTTGGCGCGCAGCTGGCTGGAGCGGGTCGGCTTGAGCGCCCGGCGGTCGCACTATCCTCACCAGATGTCCGGCGGCGAGCAGCAGCGCGTCGCCCTGGCCCGCGCCCTGGCGGTCGGGCCCGAACTGCTCTTCGCTGACGAACCGACCGGAAATCTGGACGGGACCAACGGCGCCTTGGTCGCCGACTTGCTGTTCGACCTCGTACGCGACAGCGGCGCGGCCCTGGTCATGGTGACCCATGACGACCGTCTCGCCGCGCGCGCGGACCGGATCGTGACGATGCGCGACGGCCAGGTCGTCGCCCCGGCGCAGGCCTCTGCATGAGGCTCGCCTTCCGCTTCGCCCGCCGCGAACTCCGTTCCGGAATTGCGGGATTCCGTATCTTTTTGGCCTGTCTGGCGGTGGGCGTGGCGGCGATCGCCGCCTCGGGATCGACCGCAGAGGCCTTCCGCCAAGGGCTGGCCAGTCAGGCGCGGGAGATTCTCGGCGGTGACGTGGTGTTCAGCCTCGACCAAGGCCGGTTCAGCCCTGACCAACGCGCCGCCTTCGCCGCCCTGGGGCCCGTGGCCTATTCTGTGCGAGCCAACGGCATGGCCGAAACCGGAACCGGCCAGCGTCGTCTGGTCGATATGCGCGGGGTCGACGCCGCCTATCCCTTGGTCGGCGTGGTCAAACTGTCGGGCGCCCCTGATCTGGCCACGGCCTTGCGCGTCGAGAACGGCATAGCGGGGGCCGTTGTCGAACAGGGCCTGCTGGACCGATTGAATCTCAAGCTCGGCGACACCTTCACCGTCGGCGGCGCGCGGTACGTCGCCCGCGCCGTCCTTCTGGCCGAACCTGACCGACTTGGCCGGGGCTTTGCGCTAGGGCCGCGCGTGGTGACGACGGTTCCCGCCATCGAACAGGCCGGCCTGCTCGCGCCCGGCGGCCTGTTTGGCGAGGCGGTGCGCATCGCCCTTCCCGCTGGCGTCGATCCCAAGGCCGCCATCGCTGGCATCGAAAAGCGGTTTCCGCAAAATCGGCTCGAAGCCCGGGATCGGTCCGAGGCCGCCGCCGGCGCCGGACGGCTGATCGATCAGCTGGAGTATTTCCTGGGCTTCATCGGTCTGGCGTCCCTGGTGGCCGGCGGGCTCGGCGTCGGGGGCGCCGTCTCGGCCTATCTGGAGGGGCGCAAACCGTCGATCGCGACGCTGAAGGCGCTCGGCGCCGAGGGCGGGCTGATCCGCGACATCTATCTGATCCAGATCGGCGTGTTGGCCGCCGTCGGGGTCGCTATCGGGCTGTTGCTCGGGGCCGTCGCACCGCTGGTCATCGGCGTGCTGGCGAAGGACAGCCTGCCCATCCCCGCCCTCTTCGCGGTCTATCCGGCTCCGCTGATCAAGGCGGGGACGTTCGGCCTTCTGGCGGCCGCCGCCTTCGCGCTTGCGCCCCTGGCCCGCGCCCGCGCCACACCGCCTTCCGCCTTGTTCCGTCGCCAGCTCACCGACCGACCCGTCCTCGGCGTCGAACTGGTCTTTGCTGTCCTGGCCGCGATCGGACTGGCGGGTCTGGCTCTTTGGACCGCACCGTCGAAACTTGCTGCGGCCGCCTTGATCGGCGGAACGGTCGTCGCCTTCGCCCTTCTGTGGGCGCTCGGCCGTGCGGCGGCCTTCCTGGCCGGGCGTTTGAGACGGCACGTCGGCGGGGCGGTGCGGCTGGGGTTGGCCAATCTCGCCGGTCCGCGCTCGGCGGCGCGCACCGCCTCCCCCGCCATCGGCCTGGGTGTCGCGCTTCTGGCCATGGTCGTCCTGATCCAGTCCAGCCTGCTGGGCCAGATCACCGAGGTCGCACCACGATCAGCCCCATCCGTCGTCTTCACGGAAATCCCCGCTGATCGCGGCGCGGCGTTCGATGCGGCGGTGGCGAAGGTGATGGCGACGCCCGGACCGGATCGCTATCGGCGCCTTCCCCTGCTAACCGGGCGGATCGTGCGGTTGAAGGGCGCGCCGGTCGATGTGGACGCCCTGCCTCAAGGCGAACGCTGGGCCTTCGATCAGGATATTCTCCTGTCCGCCCTGGCCGGCGCGCCGGACGATGCGAATGTCGTGTCCGGCAAATGGTGGGCCGCGGACTATACCGGTCCGCCTCAGATCGCGCTCTCTCGGGATCTGGCCAAGGCCGCCGATCTCAAGGTGGGCGACAGCCTGACCCTGCAACTGCTGGGCCGCGAGATGGACGTACGCATCGCCGCCCTTCGTCGGACCGAGCCGGGCGGGTTCGGGACCAACTTCCTGCTCGTCCTCAACGCCGCCGCCATCGAAGGCGCCAATCCGCGCAGCGTCGCCATCGCCCGCGCCTCGCCCGCCGAAGAACGCGCCCTGACCCAGGCGCTTGGCGCGGACTTCCGAGAGGTGAACATCATCAGTGTCCGCGAGCAGCTCGAGGCCGCCGCCACCCTGTTCGACCGCCTCGCCCTGGCCATTCGCGGGGCCGCGGCCGTCGCCGGTCTCGCGGGCCTGCTCGTTCTTATCGGAGCTATTTCGGCGGGCGTTCGTGAGCGGGCGCGCGAGGCCGCCGTCCTCAAGGTGCTGGGCGGCTCCCACGCCCAGATCCTGAGCGCCTACCTCGTGGAGTACAGCCTGGTCGGCGCCATCGCCGGTCTGGCCGGCCTTCTTCTCGGTGCCGCCGGCGCCTGGCCTGTCGTGACCCTCGCGTTCAAGGCGACCTGGAGCGTGGACTGGACCGGCGTCGTTCTTCTTCTCACCAGCGCCACGGGCGTCGCGGCTCTGGGCGGCGGTGTGGCGGCCCTGCACGCCCTGTCGCGACGCCCGGCGCCGGTTCTTCGGTCGGATTGACGACGGCTAGGTGAACGCCGGCCAAACACATAAGGATATCCTTATGTGTTTCTTGACTTCGGCGTCGAGTGCGCGTCTCATGAGGCGGTCGAGGTTCTGCGCGTCGCTTCCGGGCGACGCGGAGCTAAGAGGGAAGCCGGTGTGATGCCAGCGCTGCCCCCGCAACTGTGAGCGGCGAGCCGAAGGTCCATTTCGTGTCACTGACGTCGTCTGACGTTGGGAAGGCCGGACCCGAAGCCGTGACCCGTGAGCCAGGAGACCTGCCCCGACAGATAACGTCCTCCGGCGGGGTGTCCGGTCAGGTCGCATGAACGCCGCGACGGGACGACTGCGCGCGAGCGGTCGCGCGTCCCTGTCCGCTGTCTCGCCACAGCATCAACGGCAGAGACCATGGCGAGCACCGAGTTCACATTCAGGATCAAGCGGACCGCGCTCGACGAAGACTATCGTCCCGCCGAGAAGACGCGGATCACGACCAATTTCGCCAACCTGGCGCGAGGCGACAGCCGACGGGACAATCTGCGCAACACCCTGCGGATGATCGACAACCGCTTCAACTCGCTGGCGCACCACAACAATCCGAGGGGCGATCGCTATGCGCTGGAGCTTCAGATCGTCTCGGTCGAGTTGAGTCTTTGCTCGGAGCGCGACGACGCCTTTCCGCTGATCGAAATCCTGCAGACGACGATCATCGACAAGGAGACGAACCGGCGAATCGATGGGATCGTGGGCAACAACTTCTCCTCCTACGTCCGCGACTACGACTTCAGCGTGGTTCTGCCCGAACACCTGAAGGCGCATCCGAACGGCGGCGTGCCGGACGATTTCGGCGATCTGCACGGCAAGCTGTTCCGGCACTTTCTGGCGTCGCGCGCCTATCGCGACAACTTCGCCAAGCCGCCGGTCATCTGCCTCAGCGTCTCCAGCAACAAGACCTATCACCGCACCGGCTTCGACCATCCTGTGTTGGGCCTGGAATACGACAACGACGCCTTTTCGCCGACCGATCGGTATTTCGCGAAGATGGGGATGAAGGTCCGCTACTTCATGCCACCGGGCAGCGTGGCGCCGTTCGCCCTGTACCATATCGGCGACCTGACCGGCGACTACACCGACCTCGAACTGGCGAGCACCATCGCCACGATGGAGACCTTCCAGAAGATCTATCGGCCCGAAATCTACAACGCCAACTCCCCGGCGACCGAGCAGTATCAGCCCAGCCTGAAGGCGCAGGACTATTCGCTGACCCGCATCGTCTACGACCGCGACGAGCGCAGTCGGTTGGCCGTCGAGCAGGGCCGTTTCGTCGAGGAGCGGTTCATCAAGCCGCACCGCGCCCGTCTCGACCAATGGTCGGCCGCCTTCGCCGCCGCCTGATCAGTTTCCAGATTTCAGAGTCTCCCCTCATGAAAACCCTTCTCCCGACCTCGACCGCCGGCAGCCTGCCCAAACCCGTCTGGCTGGCCGAGCCCGAGACGCTCTGGTCGCCTTGGAAGCTGCAGGGCGATGATTTGATCGAGGCCAAACAGGACGCCCTGCGCCTGTCGCTGGACGATCAGCGCCGGGCCGGCATCGACATCGTCAGCGACGGCGAACAGACCCGCCAGCACTTCGTCACGACCTTCATCGAACACCTCGACGGCGTCGATTTCGAGAACCGCAAGACGATGCGAATCCGCAATCGCTATGACGCCAGCGTCCCGGTGGTCATGGGCGCCGTCAGCCGTCCGAAATCGGTCTTCGTCGAGGACGCCAAGTTTCTGCGGGCCCAGACCGACCAGCCGATCAAATGGGCCTTGCCCGGGCCGATGACGATGATCGACACCCTGTATGACGACCATTACGGCAGCCGCGAAAAACTGGCCTGGGAGTTCGCCAAAATCCTCAATGAGGAGGCCCGCGAACTGGAGGCCGCCGGCGTCGACATCGTCCAGTTCGACGAGCCCGCCTTCAACGTCTTCTTCGACGAGGTGAACGACTGGGGCGTGGCGACCTTGGAGAAGGCGGCCGAGGGGCTGAGGTGTGAAACGGCGGTCCACATCTGCTACGGCTACGGCATCAAGGCCAACACCGACTGGAAGAAGACCCTCGGCTCGGAATGGCGGCAGTACGAAGAGGCCTTCCCCAAGCTTCGGACCTCCAGCATCGACATCATCTCGCTCGAAGCCCAGAACGCGCGCGTGCCGATGGATCTGATCGAACTGATCCGGGGCAAGAAGGTGATGGTCGGCGCCATCGACGTCGCGACCGACACGATCGAAACGCCCGAAGAGGTGGCCGACACCCTGCGCAAGGCGCTTCAGTTCGTGGACGCCGACAAACTCTATCCGGCCACCAACTGCGGCATGGCGCCCCTGTCGCGCCGGGTCGCCAACGGCAAGCTGCGCGCCTTGAGCGCCGGCGCCGAGATCGTGCGCGAGGAACTGTCCCGCGACCTCTACTACGGCATGGAGAGGTGCGAGCCGTGAGGGTGCGCCTGATCGACATGGTGTTCCCCGGCGACGCCAACCACCATGGCACCCTGTTCGGCGGGGTTGGCCTGGCCCACCTGGACAAGGTCGCCTTTCTGGCCGCCAGCCGTCATGCGCGACGGGCCGTGGTCACGGCGGGATGCGAGCGGATCGACTTCGCCGCCCCGGCCCGGATCGGCGAAATGGTCGAGGCGGTCGGCCGCGTCGTTCGGATCGGGCGGTCCTCACTGGGCGTCGAAGTCGAACTGCACGCCGAAAGCCTGCTGAGCGGCGAGCGCCGCCTGTGCACGCGCGGAGCCTTCAACATGGTCGCCCTGAGGCCGGCGGGCGATGATCAACCGTTGGCGCCCCTCGATGAGGCGGGCGAGGCGGACGACGGTTGGCTGAGGACCGCGGAGATGGTCTTTCCCGGCACGACCAACCACTACGGCACCCTTTTTGGCGGCGACGCGCTCAAGCTCATGGGCAAGGCCGCCTTCGTCACGGCGACCCGCCATGCGCGCGAAGTCATGGTCATGGCAGCGACCAACCGTATCGACTTCAAGGCCCCGATCGACGGCGGCGACATGGTCGAACTGGTCTCGCGCGTGAAGATGGTCGGGCGAAGCTCCCTCTCGGTCGAGGTGCAACTGTGGGCCGAACGCCTCCTGACAGGAGAACGGCGACGCTCGACCACGGCCGAGTTCGTCATGGTGGCCGTCGATGACGCGGCCAAGCCGAAGACCATCAAAGCCGGGCGGACTTCAGATGAGGTTGGGGCGTTTTACACACAGGGTCTTAGAGCGGCAGGAGCAGACATCGCTCGTTCGATTAGAAGCGGCACTCACGCAGGCAGCGATGGGTTTGGGTTCGGCATTGAGTGAATTCGCCTTGAGGACGGAAGTCGGGCAGCCATCAGATAGCGCAGGGCGTATCAGACAGGCGCCTGTGGTTGACTCGATCTGACGGGGCGGTATGGCTTGGCTGTTGGGTAGGGGTGCGTTTTCGAGATGCAGGATCGGGCTTCGCCCACAGATGAAGCCCTGGCCGAGGCGCATGCCCGCCTGCTGAAGGATGGGTCTCTCCAATTCGACCGGGTCGGTTTCGAGCGCCCCGACATCAAGCCGCCCGGCTGGTTGCATTGGATCGGCGACGCGCTTCAGTTCGTCGCACCCGCGCTGAAATGGGTCTTCTGGGTCGGCCTGGCCCTCGTCGTCGGCTTGATCGTCTACGCCATCGTGCGCGAGATTCTTCGGATGCGCGCCCCGCCGGCGAAACCGAAGAAACCCAGGATCGTAGCGGAGGCGCAGTGGCGTCCGGAGGCGCAGGCCGCGCGCGATCTGCTGGCCGACGCCGACGCCTTGGCCGCGCGCGGCCTGTATGCCGACGCCGCCCATCTGCTTCTTCTGCGCAGCGTTCAGGACATCGAACAGCGCCAGCCGCGCGCCGTTCGGGTTTCCCTGACCACCCGCGAGATCGCCCGATTGAAGGCCCTGCCGGACGCCGCACGACCCGCGTTCGACCTGATCGGCCGGATGGTGGAGCGCAGCCTGTTCGGCGGAGCACCCGTCGGCGCTCTGGATTTCGCCGACTGCCGCAAGGCCTATGAGGCCTTCGCCCTGCCCGAGGGCTGGCGCGCATGAGCCGTTCTGAAGGCGCGGCAAGCGGCGGTTTCTCGCCGGTCACCATGATCGTCGTGCTGCTGGTGGGCGTGGTCACGCTGGCGGGGCTCGGCGTCCTCTCGGCCTATGCGCCCGAACTCAAGTCCGGCAACGACGGCGGCGGCCATGCCCTGTCGCGGTCATCCACTGGTTTCGGCGGTCTGCCGACCCTTCTGCGTAACCTGGGTGTGCCGGTTGTGATGAACCGGGGGACGCTTTCTGAAACGTCGGACGAAAGCCTGCTGATCCTGACGCCGTCGATCCAGACCAAAGCCGAACAGATCGACGACATCGAGCATTACGGCGCGACCTTGATCGTCCTGCCCAAATGGACCTCCATCCCGGATGCGGATCATGCCGGCTGGGTGAAGACTGTGGGCGTTCAGTCGGCCCAGAGCGTCGTGGCGTCTCTGCCCGAGGATTTGCGCAACGGTCTGAAACTGACCGTGCGTAAAGGCGGCGCGACCGTCGCCCTGCGCCGTCCCAACGGCGCTTCGTTCGGACGGCCCGTCCGGATCGAGGCGCTGCGCACGCTGGAGGGCACAAACTGGATCCCGGTCGTGGTCGACGACCAGGGCCGGGCTGTCCTGGCCATGCACCGCGAACTGCGGACCTATGTCCTGGCCGACCCCGACCTGATCGATACGGCTGCGCTGAAAACCCTCGACGGGGCGACGACCGCCGTCGCCCTGATCGACATCCTGCGCGCCGATGAGGCACCGGTAATGTTCGACCTGACGCTGCACGGCTTCCAACGCACGCGCAACATGCTGCGGCTGATGCTGGAACCGCCGCTGTTGGGCATGACCCTGGTGCTGGTCGCGCTTGCCGCCTTCGCCGGTTTCCAGGCCGCCGTTCGCTTCGGCCCGGCGCGCGAGAGGAGCCGTGTCATCGCGCTTGGCAAGCGTGGCCTGGCGGACAACACCGCCGGTCTCGTTCGCCTGGCGCGGCGCGAACACCGGATGGCCGCCCCCTACGCCCTTCTGGTGCGCGCCGCAGTCGCCCGCGCCATCGGGGCGCCGCGCAATCTGGACGAGGAGGCGCTGGACGCCTTCCTCGACCGTGTCGGCCGCACCGGCGGCGCGACCGAAACCTACACCGCCCTGGCCGAACAGGCCCGGGCCGCCAAGACGCCGACCGATCTGATGCGGGTCGCCGGCGCCCTTCATCGCTGGAATCAGGAGCTGACCCGTGCACGTCAATGAGGTGAAGACGATCGCCGAGCGCATCCGCGCCGAGATCGCCAAGGCCGTGGTCGGCCAGGAAGACGCCGTCGACATGCTGCTGACGGCCCTGTTCGCCGGCGGCCACGTCCTGTTGGAGGGTCCGCCAGGCACGGCCAAGACCCTGCTGGCCCAGACGTTCGCGCGCACCCTGGGTCTGGACTACGGCCGCATCCAGTTCACGCCCGACCTGATGCCCGGCGACATCATCGGATCGAACCTGTTCAACTTCCAGACGTCCAGCTTCACCCTGACGCGCGGGCCGATCTTCTGCGAACTGCTGCTGGCGGACGAGATCAACCGCACGCCGCCCAAGACCCAGGCCGCCTTGCTGGAAGCCATGCAGGAGCGTCGGATCACCATCGACGGCGAAGCCCACGGCCTCAGCCCGCGCTTCACCGTCGTCGCCACCCAGAACCCCATCGAGCAGCAAGGCACCTATCCCCTGCCCGAGGCCCAGTTGGACCGGTTCCTGTTCAAACAGGTGCTGGATTATCCCAGCCTGGATCAGGAGCGCGCCATCGTCGCCGCCCACGGTTCGCGCACCGGCCTGATGGACCCCATCGCCCTGGGCGTGGAAGTGGTGGCCGAGGCCTCCGTCATCGAGACGGCGGTGAACACGGTCGCAGACGTGCGCCTGACCGACGAGGTGATCGGCTATATCACCGGACTGGTGCGCGCGACACGGACGTCCGCCGATGTCGAGACCGGCGCGTCCCCGCGTGCGGGGGCCATGCTGGCCGTCGCGGCGCGGGCGCGCGCCGCGCTGGATGGTCGCGACTATGTCATTCCCGACGATGTGAAGGCCCTGGCCATTCCGGCCCTGCGTCACCGCCTGGTCCTGTCGCCGGCGGCCGAGATCGAGGGTCGGCGCGTCGAACAGGTCTTGGCCGGCCTGGTGGATCAGGTGGCGGCGCCCCGGTGATCTATCCCACCCGACGCGCGGTGACGGCGATGGCGGCGGGCGTGCCCGTCGCCCTGCTGGCCGGCGTCCTGACGCCTGCAGGATGGCTCGCCGGGCCGGCCTGGATCGCGGGCGTCCTAGTGCTCGTCGCCTTGGACGCCTTGCGCGGTGGCTCGCGCTCCCGGCTAGAACTGGACCAGCCTCGGCCGGTGCGCGCGGCCGTGGGCCGTTCAGACCGGGCCGAACTGACCGTGCGTTTCGAGGCCGGAGGCCCGGCTCCCAAGAGCGTTGAAGCGGCCCTTTCGGGCGACGCACGGCTGGGGCTGGAAGAGGTTTCGCGCCGCGCCACGGTCTCGGATCGCGCCGCGGTCCTGGCCTTTCCTTTCACGCCAAATCGCCGAGGCGCCGCCGACCTGAAGGCCTTGTGGGTCCGTTGGCATGGGCCGATGGGCCTGGCCTGGAAGCAGAAGACCTTCGCTCTGGACCTGGCCGCGCCGGTCCTGACCGACCTTCAATGGGTGCGCGATCAGGCCGTTCGTCTGTTCGCCCGCGACGCCCTGTTCGGCGCCAAAACCCAGCTGGAGATCGGCGAGGGGTCGGAGTTTCAGGCCCTGCGCGATTTCCAGGCCGGGATGGACCGCCGCTCCATCGACTGGAAACAGTCGGCTCGCCACGCCGCCCTGCTGGCCAAGGAGTTCCGCACCGAGCGAAACCACAATGTCATCATGGCGCTGGACTGCGGGCGGGCGGCCAGCGAACCGGTCGGCGGCATGCCGCGCATCGACCGCTTCATCCATGCGGCTCTGCTGCTGTCCTACGCCTGCTTGCGATCGGGCGACAGGACAGGCGTCTTCGCCTTCGATTCCCAGCCGCGTGTGACCACCGGCGCCGTAGGCGGGCTGGATGCCTTCCGCACCCTTCAGGCCGTAGTGGGCCGCATCGACTATTCGACGCATGAGACCAACTACACCCTGGCCCTGGCGACCCTGTCGGGACAGCTCCAGCGCCGCTCGCTGATCGTGGTCTTCACCGACTTCACCGACAGCACCGCCGCCGAGCTGATGATCGAGTCGCTGGGGCGGCTTTTGCGGCGCCACCTCGTTCTGTTCGTCGTTCTACGCGACGATGAGCTGGAAGGCCTGACCGGCGTCGATCCGCAGACGCCCGAAGACGTCTCGCGCGCCGTCGTCGCCGGAACCCTGCTGCGCGAACGCGAGACGGTGATCGGACGGTTGCGGCGTATGGGTGCGCACATCGTCGACGCCCCGGCCGATCGCGTCGGGACCGAGGTCGTCAACGCCTATCTGGATCTGAAGCGGAGGGATCTGCTGTGACCGACATGCCTCCCTCCGGACTGCTGAAGAGCCAGCGCTTCCGCCAAGCGCGCGAGGACGACTGGCGACGCCTGGAGCGGCTGATGGACAAGGCCGAAAAGGGGTCCGCGTCCAAGCTGACCGACGCGGAAATCCTGGCCGTGCCGGTGCTGTATCGTTCGACCCTGTCGGCCCTGTCGGTGGCGCGCGAGACCTCGCTGGATCAGGGACTGATCGACTATCTGGAGACCCTGTCGGCGCGGGCCTATTTCTTCGTCTATGGCTCGCGGGCGACGATCCAGGATCGGATGGTCGCCTTTTTCCGCACCGACTGGCCCGCCTCCGTGCGCGGTCTGTGGCGCGAGACCCTGATCTCGGCGGCCCTGATGCTGCTGGGCGCCTTGGTTGCCGGCTGGCTGGTGATGCATGAGCCGGAATGGTTCTACGCCTTCGTGCCCGCCGACCTGAGCGGCGGGCGCGATCCCGCCGCCTCGACCGAGACCCTGCGCGCCACTCTGGACGGCGCTGACGGGGCGCAAGGCCTATCGGCCTTCGCCGCCTATCTGTTCACCCACAACGCCCAGGTCGCCCTGCTCGCGTTTGCGCTCGGGTTCGCCCTGTGCCTGCCGACGGGCCTGCTGATCCTCTACAATGGCGCGACGCTGGGCGCCTTCTTCGCCCTGTTCGCCAGTCGCGGGCTTGGCTTCGAACTGGGCGGCTGGTTGTTGATCCACGGGGTGACCGAACTGTTCGCCGTCATCCTGGCGGGCGCGGCAGGTCTGAGGATCGGCTGGGCCGTCGCCTTTCCCGGCCAGAAGCGAAGGCTGGACGCTGCCGTGGAGGCCGGGCGCACGGCGGGCATCGCCATGGGCGGCGTGGTGGTGATGCTGATGTTCGCCGGCCTGCTGGAAGGGTTCGGCCGCCAGCTGATTGTCGATACCGGCCTGCGTTACGCGGTCGCGGCGGCGACCGCCCTGATCTGGGGCCTCTATTTCTATGCGCCCCGCCCCGCCGTCGCGGAGTCGATCCATGTCCGCTGACATGACCACGGCCAAAACGGAACGCGCCTTCGTCACGCCCGAGGGCGTGGATCTGCGGCTGAACATCGGCGACGCGGGTCAGAGAGCCGGAGCGTTTTTATTGGACGCGGCCATCATCATCGGCGTGCTGATCGTTTTCACCATAGCCTCGGCCTTCGCTTTCGCCTCCGGGGCCGCCGTGGCCGGCGTGACGGGGGCCGAGATGGTCGCGGTCATCTGGCTGATCGTCTTCTTCCTGCTGCGGAACTTCTACTTCACCGCTTTCGAACTGTCGGCGGCGGCGGCCACGCCGGGCAAGCGGATAATGGGGCTGCGCGTCGCCTCGCGTGACGGCGGACGGCTGAAGGCCGAGGCCGTCTTCGCCCGCAACGCCATGCGTGAACTGGAGGTCTTCCTGCCCTTGTCCATCCTGGTCGCCCGCAGTCAGGAAGGCGGCGTGGACGGCTGGATGTATCTGCTGGCCTTCGTCTGGGCGGCGATCTTTGTCTTCTTCCCCTTGTTCAACAAGGATCGGCTGCGCATCGGCGACTTAATCGGGGGCACTTGGGTGGTGCGCACGCCGCGTCGAAAGCTGATCCGCGACATGGCCGAAGACGGGGCGACGCGGATGGCCGCCTACGCCTTCACCCCGGCGCAGCTCGACGCCTACGGCGCCAAGGAATTGCATGTTCTGGAAACGCTGCTTCGACAGGGCGACCGCAAGACCTTTCGAGACGTCGCCGACCGCATCGCCAAAAAGATCGGCTGGACGCGTGGCCCGTACGATACGGATCGAGACTTCCTCAGCGCCTATTACGCCGCCCTGCGCGGTCGGCTGGAGCAGAAGCTGCTGATGGGCGTCAGACGCCGCGACAAGCACGACGTCTGACGGCTCGCGCGCTCAGTCGAAGATCGAGGCCAGTTCCTCGGACCCGACGCCTTCCTTGGCCGAGCGCAGCTCGTAATACAGCGCCGCCACACCTGCCGATGCCACGACCCCGGACAGGATGTTGACGATGGGCTCGGTGATCAGATTGACGGCCAGGTTGGGCGTGCCGCCGGTCAGAGTCCCCCCGGTCGCCAGACTGAGACCGCCGATGGCCGCGCCGATGATCCAAGACAGGATCACATAGATCACAAGCAGGCCGAAAACCTGCCAGCGATAGCCCTTGGTCAGTTCGCGGCTGCGCTGCAGGCTGGCGAACACGCCGCGCTTTTCGACCACCACGGACGGAGCGCCCACCGACCACATGACCGACAAGATGATGCCCGGCACGATCAACAACAGAAAGCCCAGCATCATCCCGATGGAAGCGACGATCGCCAGACCAAGCAGCGGCAGGAAGTTCTGAACCCCCACATTGAAGGCGTCTCTGAAAGCGGTCGTCTTGCCGTTGAAGCCGTTCACGGCCGCCTTCACCACTATGCCCTGCAAAAGATAAAGTCCGACGAAGTTCAGCACTGCGCCAGCCATCATCATCAAGACGCCCGGTCCGAACTCTTCGCTCAACATCGCGCTTTGGCCATAGGCCGACAGAATGCTGGGCGCGCCGACCAGAAGCGCCGCTGAGCCGAAGAGAACGGCGGCGTTCTGCTGGATTGCGCCGAAGGTCCGCTGAACCACACGACCAAGGTCGAACACCCCGCTGCCTCCTCCGCCGCCTGTCGCCGAGACGGTTACCCTCGGCGGTCGCATGGCGATGATCTGCTGTGCGCGTCCGTCGGTCTCGGCGATGAAATCGACCCGCTGGCTGCGCTCCAGAACCGAGGGTGGCTGGACGTCCTCCTTCGTGAACGAATAGCGCTCGCCGTCGTCGCCGAGGATCAAACCGAATCCGGTCGCCTCGTCGAACGTTTGAACCTCACCCCGCAAACCTGCCTCCCTTGCCGATGCGTCGCACGGTTGTAGAAGCTGCACCGCAGCCTCGCCAGCGCATTCCTTGAACCTTTGACCGGGTCAGCTCGCGCGCCGAACCTCAAGCATGGGCTCGTCCTCATCCGCGACGGTCGCATCAGAGCGCAGCGCTTCCGCCATCAAGGCCTCGCCTTCCTCGGCCTCCCCAGTCTCACGGAGCAGTTTGCCCAGGCGATACTTAGCTCTTGGATTGGAAGGCTCGATCTCTGTCGCCCGACGGTAGGCGGCGACGGCGTCGGGCTTACGGTTCATGATCTGAAGCAAAAACCCGCGTCGCATATGCAGGGCGACGTCGTCCGCGTTGTCCGTTATCGCCTTATCGCACATGTCCAGAGCGACATCCCGACTCATCCTGTGGAGCCGAGGGGACAGACACGCTTCTTTGGCGTCATCCAGCGAGAACCTGGTCAATTCCTTAAATCGTGCGCGGTCGGCTGTAGCCCCTCGCGTATCGTTGAGCTTGTCGCGGACGCTCGCGCGATCGATCAACAAGGCGGGAAAATCGCTTTCGACGACAAGGGCGGCGGTCAGGACAGCCTCCGCCTTCGCCGGGTCCGACGTCTTCAGCTTGGAAGCCAGCGACTGGGCCATGACGATGAATATCTGGGTCTGGGCGTCGGGATGTCCGAGCATTTGCGCCAGCTTTTTCGCTTGGTCGTTCGCCGCATCAGCCCGTCCCATGCGGAGCAGTTGCGTCGCCAGCGCTGTTATGGCCGTCTCGTCTTGCGGTTGAAGCGTCACGATCCGCTCCAAATCAGCCAGAGCGCGGGCGGACTGGCCCATCCGTTCATAGGCTGCGGATCGGCGATAGAAGGCGTGCACATCCTCCGGCCACGACCGGATCGCGCCCGTGAAGGCCAGCACGGCTTCAAGATCATCCTGCTCGATCTCGGCGAGGCGACCCTTGGCGTGGAACAGGATAGCGTCGTCCGGATCGACGGCCTCGGCCGCAGCAATGTCGGCGCGCGCCTTCTCAAGGTCATTGAGATCCAGATAGGCGAGGGCGCGGTTGGCCAAGGCGTTAGCGTGCGGCGTCGGAAACTTTGCGATGGCCGCATCAAACTGCGCGATGGCGCCAAGATGATCGCCTTGATCATTGAGCGCATAGCCACGGCGAAGTGCGGCCTCGGGATCGTTGTCGGCGGTCGTCGTCAGGGTCTGACGATCTGCGGCCGTCAGCACGTAGCCTGACCGCAAACGCATCGTGGCCTTCAGATCCTTGAACCGGTCCATTTCGGCTTGTTCGGTTTCGACTTCCGCTGCGGTCGCATAGGGGCGCAAGGTGATGGAGCCGCGGTCGGTTTCCAGCCGGTTTCCATCACGTTTGACCGTGCGGAAATAGCGGGTTGCGCCCGCCTCGACCTCATAGGGCTGGACCGAGAAGTCCACGTCGTTCTGTCCTTCGGGAAGGATGACCGTGGTGCGGAACGAACTGAACTGAGGGAAGTCTTTGACGTAATCCGCGTCCTTGTATCGGGGGTCGCTATTCGGATCGAACCCCTGCCAAGAGACGTGGGCCAGAGGGATGTTGATCGGCGTCCCCGTCCAGTCAAAGGCCATGCGGGCCGTGGCGGTGGCGACGAACTCGTGCGTGTCTTCGCGGTACGCCCATTGGCTCTTGATATCGGACAGTTCGCCCTTTCCTTCGAGGAGCGCTTTCCATCGCTCATCGAACAGGCGTGTGACTTCGGCGGCCGGAGCCTGTGCGACGAGAGCCTGCATTTGGGCGGCGCTATTGCCGCGGTCGATGTCGGTAATGGTGATGCGCGCGGGACTGTAGATGCCGTCGGAGAAGTCGATCTCAAGCGCCATGGCGTTGATCGGACGGGCTGGAAGAGCGAGGGGTATACGCTCCAGCCGCGCGCGCTCGATGATTGGCAGGATGAACTCGTGCACCAGCGGCACATCCGGCGTCAGGCTGCGATCGCCGATGCGCGCGCCATCCAGTAGATAGGTCTGACCGCCGATGCGCGCCTTGACGATCACATGATCGAACACGCTGACCATGGGCAGATACTTGTCGAGCGGTAGATTACTGGAAGACACCAAGGCCGGAACCGCGTCGATGTCGAGCGCGCGCAGCAGCGCCACCAGCAGGACGGTCTTGCCTTTGCAGTCTCCTTGGCGGCCGGCCCACACTTCACTTGCCGAAGCCGGCAACCAGCCTCCCTCGCCCAAGCTCAGCGCCATATAGCGGACTTCATCCTGAACCAGCCGCAACGCGGCCAACGCCCGCGCCTCCGGAGTGGCGTTTTCTGACCGGATGCGCGCGACGCGAGCAGCCAGATCCGCGTCGGCGGGCAGTTGGGCCGCCTGATCAAAAGCTGGGCGGACATGATCGGTGACCGCGCTCCATTGCGGCAGGCTGCTGAGCTGCCACCCGTAATCTGGCAGGGCGCGAGGGGCGAGCGTGCTGGGGTATGCCTCACCCTCCGCGTCGGTGACGCGGTACGTCAGCACCTTGAAGTCGCCTTGCTGGGCGATTGGTGGGAGATCGGCATGTCGTCCGGCGCGGGTCTGCACAGCCATGGTCGACGGCCAGCTGACCGTCGTCACGCCGAGATCGAGCGGCAGCGCGGAGCGAGCATACCCGGCCGCTTCAAGCGGGTTCTCGAACACGTCAAACCGGGTCTCTGTCGAGTAGGCGAAGTCGATCGTATCGCCTACCCGGATGTCGGGATTGATCAGAACGCCTGTCAGAATGCCTGTGATCTGTTGGGACTGTTCCAGGCCGGCTTCCCGGCGCAGGACCGTGAAGTCGGACTTGTCCAGCACGTCGATGGTCTGACCGTCGCGGATAATGTGGACGTGGTGAACGATGGGCGTCTGCAGGGCGGGATTCCATTGCAGGCTGAGTCGCGACGCCTGCTGTAGTCCCAGCGGCGACAGCACCTTCAAACGCATGTGCATGTAGGCATGCGAATGGTCGCCGAAGGCTCGCACGTGATTTTCAACAACCTCGTAGCGAAGAGGCTGGGACGGATTATCCGGTCGATTGGACTGATGGGGGGCGACGTCAGGAAGCCAGTCCGGCGCGGGCTGGCGCAAAATTGTCTCGCCCGCAAACGCCGACGTTGCGAACAGCCAGGCCGACACGGCCAGAAAAATCATCTCTCTGCGCAACGCAAATCCCTCCCCCGACGGATGTCACCATGGCTGACTAGCAGATGGGCGAGACGAAAGAACAGCATGATGTTCGCAAGTCCGAACACGCACGGCGTGTGGCGCGAGGGCGAGGAACCCGTTTTTTGCAGCGAGGACTTTTCTGGACGAGGGTGTTAGGAAGGCCGCGGATGACCAAAGCGCTGCGGGAAATGGTGCGTCGACTTGGCTTCGTCAGTGCTCTGCTGCTGACGGTCGCCTTCGCCATGCCTGCGTTTGAAAGCCATGCCTGCGCGGCGGAAGGCTCAGGCGGCGTCCAGGTGGTCGAGACGGTCGGCGGCGCTGATGGTCAATGTCCCGACTGCGGCCCGGCGTGCGCCAACGGCTGCTGTCATGCGCCGCATTCCGCCATGTCCAGCGACCTGGCGACGCCGCGTTTCGTCGCGGTCTTCGGCCAGCCTCAGGCGTGGAGCGACAGCGTCGCTTGCCCGCTCGGGCGGCCTGACGGTCCCGAGCGCCCGCCAAGATCCTGATCCTCGGCTGGACCTGTCGTCCGGCCCTTCCTGAGCCCTGCGCATGGCGGAGACGTCGCGCGTCCTGAACTCTGGGCCCGGCCGTGCGCCGGGCGAGGATCGATCATGATTTCGAAGACATACTGGCTGATGACCGGCGCCGCCGTGGTCATCGCATTAGGCGCGGGCTTCGGCGCCGCGCGCATTCTGGACCGACCGCCAACTGAGGCCGAACACGCCGAGGCAGCCCACGCCGAAGACGAACCCGGCGAAGCGGCCTTCGTCGTCCTGACGCCGCAGGAGGCCGCGCGAGCCGGGGTGTCCGTCGTCGCCGTGCAGCGGGGCGGCGGCGCCGAACTGAAGCTGCCGGGCCGCGTCGCCTTTGCGCCCGGCGCCGAAGCCGCCGTGGATGCGCCGTTGGGCGGAGCCGTGGTGCGCGTCCACGTCGGTCTGGGCGATCGCGTGGCGGCCGGTTCGCCCCTGATCACCGTGCGCAGTCCGGACGGCGCCGCCTCAAGGGCGGACGCCGATGCGGCGGGCGCGACGGTCCAGGCCGCGCGCGCCGCCGAACGGCGCGATCGCACCCTGTTCGAACAGGGTTGGGTGTCACAGGCGCGTCTGGACGTCACCGCCGCCGAGACCCGTCGTGCCGAGGCGCAACACCGCGCCGCCCGCGCTCGTGTCGGCGCATTTGGCGCGCCCGGAGCGGACGGTCTGACGGTGGTGCGCAGCCCCATCGCGGGCGTCGTCACCCGTCTGAGCGCGTCGCCCGGTCAGGTGCTGCATGAGGAGGCCTTGCAGGTCGCCGCCGTCGCCGATCCCGGCCGTGTCGAACTGGTGTTCGAGGCGCCGCCCGCCGCCGCTGCGGTCCTGAAGGTCGGCGACAGGCTGGAAAGCACGGTCGCCGGATCGCGCGTCATGTCCGGCGTCGTCGTCGCCATCGCCCCGGCCAATGCGAACGGGGTCGTCGTGGTTCGCGCCCGTCCTGCTGGCGAAACACCCCCGGCGGGGTCGGTCGTCTCCGCCCGCGTTTCGGCCGGCGCGGGCTCAGGAACGCCTGTCGTGCCGATCGACGCGGTCCAGACCATAGAGGGCGCGCCGTCCGTCTTCGTTCAGGAGGACGGCGGGTTCCGTGCGCGCCCGGTGGTGACCGGACGAACCTCGGACGGCAGGATCGAGATCGTGTCCGGCCTGACCGGGACCGAGCGTATCGCGGGCGTCGGCGCCTTCCTGCTCAAGGCTGAACTGGCCAAGGGCGAAGCCGAGCACGGACATTGATCATGCTGAACCGGATCATCGACGCCTCCGTGCGTTTCCGCTGGCTGGTCGTGGGACTGGCCGTCGTCCTGGCCATCCTGGGCGGGCGCGAACTGCTGCATCTGCCCATCGACGCCGTGCCCGACATCACCAATCGCCAGGTGCAGATCACCACGGTCGCGCCGGCGCTAGGACCCGAAGAGGTCGAACGCCAGGTCACCTTCCCGCTGGAGACGGCGCTGGCGGGGCTGCCGGGCCTGACCGAGACCCGCTCCCTGTCGCGCCATGGCTTCTCGCAGATCACCGCCGTCTTCACTGATGCGACCGACATCTATTTCGCCCGCAATCTGGTCAATGAACGACTGCAGGCCGCGCGCGAAGATTTGCCAGGGGGGCTTTCTCCCTCGATGGGTCCGGTCGTGACCGGCCTGGGCGAAGTCTACATCTGGACGCTGAAACTGACCGGCCCTGCGGCGCGAACGGGCGCGGTCTATGTCACGCCCGAGGGCGAACGCCTCGTCACCGACCAGGAAAAGGCCACCTATCTGCGCACGGTTCAGGACTGGCTGGTCGCGCCCCAGCTGAAGACCGTGCCCGGCGTCGCCGGCGTCGATGTGCTAGGCGGCTATGTGAAGGAATATGCGGTCCACCCCGACCCCAGCCGACTGGCCGCCTATGGCGTCGGCCTGGTGCAACTGGTCGAGGCGTTGGAGCACGCCAACCGCATCGCCGGCGCCGGATACGTCAATCGTGCAGGCGAGGCCTATATCGTACGCGCCGACGCTCGGCTGAAGAGCCTGAACGACCTCGCCCAGACGCCGATCCTGAACCGGGGCGGCCAGGTGATCCGAGTGTCCGACGTGGCCACGGTCGAGATCGGCCGCGCGCCTCGTTTAGGATCCGCCAGCGCCGACGGCCGCGAGACGGTGGTCGGCACGGCCCTGATGCTTCAGGGGGAGAACTCGCGCGAGGTGGCGCACCGCGTCGGGGAACGGCTGAAGGCCATCGCGCCCAGCCTGCCGCCGGGCGTGGTCCTCAAGCCCGAAATGGACCGCACCGAACTGGTCGAGGCGACCATCCGCACGGTGGAGCACAATCTGTTGCTCGGCGCCCTGCTGGTCGTCGCCGTGCTGTTCTTCGCCCTGGGCAACGTTCGGGCGGCGATCATCACCGCCCTGGTGATTCCGCTGAGCTTCCTGTTCGCCGCCTCGGCGATGAACCGTTTCGGGATCAGCGCCAATCTGCTCAGCCTGGGCGCGCTGGATTTCGGCCTGATCGTCGACGGCGCCGTGGTGGTGATCGAGAACACGCTGCGCCGCCTGGGCCTGAAGCGGACGGAGACGCGTCGCCCGCTGACGACCGCCGAACGGCTGTCGGTCGCCGCCGCCTCGGCGCGTGAGATGGCGCGACCCGCCGCCTTCGGCCAGGCGATTATCCTGCTGGTCTATGCGCCCTTGCTGATGTTCGAGGGGGTCGAGGGCAAGATGTTCGGCCCGATGGCCGCCACCGTCATGCTGGCGCTCGCCGCCGCCTTCGTCCTCAGCTTCACCTTCGTGCCCGCCATGGCCGCCCTGTTTGTGCGCGAACCCAAGGCGGATCAAGAGGAGACGCGACTGACGCGCGCGGCCAAGGCGCGCTACCAGCCGCTTCTCGCACACGCCATCGCCCGACCACGACGCGTCCTTGTCGGCGCGGGCGTCGCCTTGCTGGCCGGCGTCCTCGCCTTCCTGACATTGGGGCGGGAGTTCGTGCCGCAACTGGATGAGGGCGACGTGCTGGTCCAGGCCCTGCGCGTGCCCTCGACCTCGCTGGAACAGAGCCAGGCGATGCAGTTTGAGGTCGAGCTCGCGCTGAAGGCCATGCCCCAGGTCGATCGGGTCTTCACCCGCACCGGCACCGCAGAAGTCGCATCCGACCCGATGCCGCCGTCGATCTCGGACACCTTCGTCATCTTGAAGGACCGCCGAGACTGGCCCGATCCGCGATTGCCGAAAGCCGATCTGGTCGCGGACATGGAGGCGCGGCTCTCCACCCTGCTGGGCAACACCTATGAGTTCACCCAGCCCATCGAGATGCGGTTTAACGAGCTGATCGCCGGCGTCCGTTCGGACGTGGCGGTCATGGTCTATGGCGACGACTTCGCCGCCATGGAGCGCACGGCCCAGCAGGTCGCGGGCGTCCTGAACGGCATCCAGGGCGCAGCGGACGTGCGGGTCGAGCGGGTCTCGGGCCAACCGACCATCACCGCCAGCGTGGATCGCACGGTGGCGGCGGCGCAAGGAATCCATGCTTCCGACGCGGCGGACGCCCTGGCCATCGCCTTCGCCGGCCGTTCGGCCGGTCAGGTCAACGAGGGCGACCGACGCTTCGATGTGGTGGTGCGGCTGGACGACGCCCTGCGCGCCGATCCAGCCGTTATGGAGCAGTTGCCGGTCATGCCCGAGAACGCCCAGTCCGGGGCGCCGACCGTGCCCCTGTCCTCGGTCGCTCGCTTCGACGTCGGCGAAGGACCGAACCAGATCAGCCGCGCCGACGGCAAGCGCCGCATGATCGTCCAGGCCAATGTCCGCGGACGCGACCTGGGCGGCTTCGTCGCGGAGGCGCAAGGCAAGGTCGCCGAACAGGTCCAGCCGCCCCCATCCGGCTGGATCGACTGGGGCGGTCAGTTCGAGAACCTGCAACGCGCCTCGGCCCGTCTGGCGCTGATCGTGCCGATCGTCTTCCTGACCATCGGCCTGCTGCTGGTGATGGCCTTGCGATCATGGAAGGACGCGGCCCTGGTGTTCGCAGGCGTGCCGCTGGCCCTGGTGGGCGGCGCCTTGGCGCTGGCGCTGCGCGGGATGCCGCTGTCGATCAGCGCGGCCGTCGGCTTCATCGCCGTCTCGGGCGTGGCGACGCTGAACGGCCTGGTGCTGATGCAGGCTATCCGCCAACGCCTGACCGAGGGCGACCCGCAGGCCACGGCGGCGCTCTACGGCGCCGTCAGCCGCCTGCGCGCCGTCCTGACCACGGCCCTGGTCGCCGTCCTCGGCTTCGTGCCTATGGCGTTCGCCTCAGGCGCAGGCGCCGAGGTGCAAAAACCCCTGGCCACAGTCGTCATCGGCGGCCTTACCACCGCAACGGTCCTGACCCTGATCGTTCTGCCCGTGCTTGCGGCATGGCTGAAAGCCGGCGCGGTTCCTGACTGAAGCGGAGATCGCTTTGAAGGCCTGTGCGACTAAGATCACTCCTGAGGGCTCGCACAGGCTAACCGTTCACGCAGCCCGTCGCTGAAGCCGCCCGTGGCAACGGCGCATTTCTAGGGAACGAATGGAAGCGCCAGAATGCGCTTCAGCCGCGGCGTCATGAAATCCAGAAAGGCGCGCACACGGCGCGGCGTCCGCTCCCGCCCCGTATAGAGGATGTGAAAGGCCTCGCTGTCGACGACCTCCTCATCCAGCACCGCGACCAGATTTCCGGCCGCAAGATCGTCGCGAACATGGTAGTCAGCCAGCCGCGCAAGACCGAGCCCCAGCAGGGCCAGATGCCGCACCGTCTCGCCGTTATTGGCGGCGATCAGGCCATGCACCTCCCGATCCGTCAGTCGTCCGCCCGACCGCAAGGGCCAGACCGCAGCCGCCCGGCGGAAGTTGAACCCCAGGCATTCGTGCCGTTCCAGATCGGACGCGGACTGGGGCGTTCCGTGCGCTTCGATATAGCCGGGAGAGGCGACGATGCGCCGGCGGACATCACCCAGCTTGATCGCCAACAGGCTGGAATCGCTCAGCGCCCCGGCGCGAAAGGCGATGTCCGCCTGTGCCGCGTACAGATCGACCACCTCGTCCGTCAGCTTCAAGTCCAAGGCGATATCCGGATAGGTCCGTCGGAATTCGGGCAGCACCGGCAGCAAGCAATGGCGGCCGAACGGCACAGACACATTGATGCGGATCAGGCCGGTTGGCGAGCGGGCCTCGCCCGTCACCTCGGCGTCGAGCGCATCGAGATCGCCCAGGAGCGCCTCGGCGCGCTCTCGATAAAGTGCGCCCTCCGCCGTCAGGCGCAGGCGCCGCGTGGACCGTTCGATTAGACGCACCCCGAGCCGCTGTTCGATGCGCGTGATCAGCTTGGCGGTCGATGAAGCGGTCATGCTCAACTCGCGTCCAGCCGCGCTGAAACTGCCGGTTGAAGCGACCCTCAGAAAGACACGCATCTCCCAAGCTCGACTGTCGCTCATGGGTCCACCTGATCATTCCATGACAAAATCATACGAACAGCGGACCGATTATCAACTCTACCGTCAAGGGTCATTTGGGCGGGACCTTTAACGGAGCTTGTCCATGACCGCCGCATCCCCCGGCAACCGCACCCCCTTGGCCATCTGGGCGCTGGCGATCAGCGCCTACGCCATCGGCACCACCGAGTTCGTTATCGTCGGCCTATTGCCGACCGTCGCGAGCGACCTGATCATCAGCCTGCCCACGGCCGGCCTGATCGTGAGCATCTATGCGCTAGGCGTCACCTTCGGTGCGCCGATCCTCACCGCCCTGACCGGCCGGATAGATCGCAAGGCGCTGCTGCTGGGCCTGATGGGGGTTTTCATCGCCGGCAACTTGCTCGCCGGCCTCAGCCCCAACTATGAGATGCTGCTTGTAGCCCGGTTGCTGGCCGCCTTCGCCCATGGCGTGTTTTTCTCGGTCGGGGCGACGATCGCCGCCGATCTGGTCGCACCAAACCGGCGCGCCTCCGCCATCGCCATGATGTTCTCGGGCCTGACGATCGCCTTGGTCACCGGCGTGCCCATGGGCGCCTGGATCGGTCAGACCTTCGGCTGGCGCGCTACCTTCCTCGCCGTCGCCGTCCTCGGGGTCGTGGGCGGGTTGGGCATCGCCGCCTTGCTGCCGAAGAATACCGGCAAGCCACAGGCGGCGAGCCTGCTCGATCAGGTGCGTGTGCTGGCCCAACCGCGCCTGCTGCTCGCCTTCGCCATCACGGCCCTCGGCTATGGCGGCACCTTCGTAGCGTTCACCTTCCTGTCGCCGATCCTGCAGACCGTCACCGGATTCTCGGAAGGCGCGGTCAATCTGATCTTGGTCCTGTATGGATTGGCTATCGCCGTGGGCAACACGCTCGGGGGCAAGCTGGCCAACCGCAACCCGATCTTGGCGCTCGCCTGGCTGTTCGGCCTGCAGGCGCTGGTGCTGCTGGCCTTCGCCTTCGTCGCACCGTTCAAGGTACCGGCCCTGATCGCCGTGACCGGCATGGGCGTGCTGGCCTTCGCCAATGTCCCCGGTCTACAACTTTACGTGGTCCAGTTGGCCCAGCGCCATGCACCCGGCGCAGTCGACGTCGCCTCGGCGTTGAACATCGCCGCCTTCAACCTCGGCATCGCCATCGGAGCCTGGGTGGGCGGCCTGGTCGTCGCGTCCTCCTCAGGCCTGGCGGCCACCCCCGGGGTCGGCGCGCTGTTCGTCGCTGGCGGCCTGGGGCTGACGTTGGTGAGCGGCGTGTTGGACCGGCGCGCCGCGTCGGCAGACAGGGAAGCCGTCGCTTGAGAGACAACGGCTGGAGCGACCTGTCCGCCGCGGTCGCCCAGCCAACAACGGCGCCGCCTTGAGAGAACATCGCCTTTTCGATCGCGACATCTCATCAGCCGATCCATCCTTGAGCGCTTTCGCTACGTGGCTGAGCGGCTTAGATCGAAGTCACCTCCTGCGATTTCGCCTTAGCTAGGCAAGGTTCCGCCCGCGCAAAACCACCTCACCGCGCGGCTTCATCTCGCCAGCCTTCTCTCGCGAACCAGCTCCGAGCGCGCCACAGCGAAGTCCGCCTGGAACGCCGGGTCCGCCTTGAGGGCGGCGAACAGGGCCGCACCCACGAGGCGGCCGGCCTCGACATCGCTGGCGTAATGGACGCCGCAGATCGCCCGGCTGTCGCCATAGGCCAGGCCGCGCGCCAGGATTTGGTCGGCGCGGTCAGGGGCCATTTCCGACAGAACCAGCGCCCAGGCCCAGCCCAGGGCCGAATGGCCGGACGGATAGGAGCCGCTGGTCGCCAGCCACGGCTCGGGTGCGAAACAGGTCTCGGCCGGTTCGGTCACGAAGGGGCGCGGACGGATGAAGCCGCGCTTGGCCGGAGTCTGGATCGTCTCCAGGTCGCCCAGCATCCGCCCCAGCAGCCGCGTCAGCGTCGGCATACGCTCGGGGACGAAGGCGACGCCCAGCGCTTGGTCGAACACGCGCGGCGCGGACGGGGTCTCGATCTCGTTGTCGGCGCGCGCCTGGTCCCAGCGGGCTGTGCCCTTCAGCGCGCGGGTGGCGCGGTAATAGGCCAGATCGTCCTGCGCCCTCAGCGATCCAACCTCGGGCGGCGGCGGCAGGAAGGCGGAGGCGTCCGGCGCGTGCGCCGCGTCCAGATAGCCGTGCGGATGATCGCGGAAGCCGGTCCAGAAGACGGGAGTTGGCGCAGGCGCGGAGGCGCAGCCGACGAGGACCAAGGCCAGGGCGGCCGTCGCCAGACGACCGAAAAGGGAAAGACGCATGGAAACTCTGAACCGTTGGGAACTCAGGCGATCTGGGCGCCGGGACGGCCGTCCTCGACGACCCAGGTCTTCAGGGTGGACAGCGAGGCCTTGGGATTGCGCACGTCGCTGATGGCCTGATAGCGGGTGGTCATCCGCTGGGGCGTGACCTCCATCGACATGTAGCCACGCACGCGACTGTCGAAGAATTTGATGTGCGGATTGGCCGGCATAGCCGCCATCAGACTGTCGTAGGGCGGGCCGCCCGAGGTGATGGAGGTACCAACGAACTCGGTCGCCACCACCGGCGAGCGCTCGTCGCGACTGTCCAGCAGGACGTCGTTGGTCCAGAACGAATGGTAGTCGCCGGCCAGGACCACCGGATTGCGCGGCTTTATCGTGTGCAACGCCTGGGTCATGCGGTCGCGCGCGGCGGGGAAGCCGTCCCAGGTGTCGGTCCAGTAGCGGGTCTCGCCGTTCGGGTTTTCGAAGCGCAGACCGGCCATGACTAAGTCCTGGCCCAGGATGGTCCAGCGCGCCTCGGCGCCCCCCAGGCCGTCGTACAGCCAGCGCTCCTGCTCAAAGCCCAGGAAGGTGCGCGACGGGTCCATGCGGTCCAGGCACTGGGCGTCGGTGACGATCTGGCCCTTGGCGCCGCCCTCATCCACGCAGGCCCCGCGCGAGCGATACTGGCGCCCATCCAGCATGAAGAACTCGGCCAGTTTGCCATAGCGGACGCGCTTGTGGATCGGCATCTGTAGGCGGCGATCCAGGCGGGTGCGACGGATCGGCATGGCTTCGTAGAAGGCCTGATAACCGGCGGCGCGGCGGCGCAGGAAATCGTCCGGCCGGCCGCCCTTGTCGGCCCATACGCCGGAATAGTTGTCCAGCACCTCATGGTCGTCCCAGACGACCAGACAGGGCGCCGCCGCATGCAGGCGTTGCAGGCCCGCATCGGTCCGGTGCAGCGCATAGCGGTTGCGATAGCCGGCCAGGGTGGTGGCGTCCTCGAACCCGTAGGGCCGCACGATGTTCGTCGCCCGCGCCCCGGTGCGGGTGTACTCGTAGATGTAGTCGCCCAGGAACAGGGTCAGGTCCGGCGCCTCGTCGGCCATGTGGCCATAGGCGCTGAAATAGCCGACCTCCCAGTTTGAGCAGGAGGCGACGGCCAGCTTCAGCCGATCCACATCCGCATTCGGCGCCGGCGCCGTGCGGGCCAGGCCGACCGGGCTGCGTTGGCCGGCGGCGGTGAACTGATACCAGTAGGGCCGGCCGGGCGTCAGGCCCTGGACCTCAACATGGACCGAATGGGCGTCGGCGGCCTCGGCTATGACCTGACCCGAGGCGACGATGCGGGAAAAACCCTCGTCGGCGGCGACGTCCCAGTACACCGGGATGGGCGAGGCCAGACCGCCCTGTCCGTCGGCGGTGAGCGGATCGACGGCCAGCCGCGTCCACAGCACGAAACCGTCCGGCCACGGATCGCCGCTGGCGACGCCCAGCGGGAAAAGATCAGCCCCGCCCGCCTGGGCCCGGCCGAAGCGCAACACGACGGGGGCGGCGACCAGCCCCCCGATCAGGGCGCGGCGGGAAAAGCCGGCGTTCAGGACGCTCATTGACCGGCGCTCCCGCCAGCGGCGCCCGGACCAAAGCGGGCGCGGAAATCCTCCAGGCGGATGACGAAGTCGTCGCTGGCGACGAAGTCGGCGTCGCTCATCTGAGGCTGCTCGTTGGGCTTGTAGCGTTGGGCGTATTCCGGCTGATCCGACGCATACTGACGATAATGGGTCGAATAGGCGCGCACCCGCACCGTCGGCGTCTCGCCGGTCATGTCGAAGGCCATCAGCCGCATCCAGCCGTCGCCGATCCCCGGCGCGCGATCCGGCGCCAGGCCTGCGTCCAGAGCAGTCTGATTGCGGTCCTGATAGTCCGACAGCAGCTGATAGACGGCGCCGCCCTGGCGGTTGAGGTCGGTGCGGAAGGCCTGGCCGTTGTGGTGGCCGCTCAGCACCATGAAGATTTGCGGATTACGGGCGATCAGCTTGTCCCACACCCCTTGGGCGTCGTTGTCGAACGGGTCCAGCGCGTGCAGATCGACCACCGGATGGGGGCGGCGCTGGCCGGTCTTGTCGATGAAGTCGTGGGTAGTGATCAGGGTCGGCAGGCCGGGATGGGCGTGGATGACCGTCTCGGCCCATTTCAGGCTGGCGTCCGAGGGGGCCATCTGCAGGCCGATGTGCAGGAAGCGATAGCCGCCAGCCTCGAACACCTGGGCGCTGTCGGCGCCGCCGTCGTGGGAGGCTACATACCAGGGCCGGTCCTTGAAGAACTTCGTGTCCGCTCCGAAGGCCTGGTTCCAGGCGGTCAGGCCGCCGATGTGGATCATGCCTAGTCGGCGCAGATCTCCAGCCGGCGCGCTCAGGTCCTGGGGCCATTGCTCGTCCCACCACTGACCGTCGTAGTCGTGATTGCCCGACACGATCGAGAACGGCAGGACGCCGTCGATAAGGTCGTATGCGGCGATGGAGGCCGGCATCTCGACCGTCCGCACCCCCTCGGCCATCTTGACCAGATTGGCGCCGCCGGGCGCCGGGCGGGGACGAAAGCCGCGCGCGGCGTGGTCGGGGTCGATGGCCAGAACCGGGTGCTGCCACACGTCGCCAACGGCGGTGGCGAAGACGATGTCGCCGCCGCGCGAGGCCGCATGATCGGCGATGAACTGCAGCTGTTCGGTCATCATATCGCGCGCATCGAAGGGAAAGCCCGCCGCGCGCTGATGGGTGAAGTCGGCGTAGTTCTGGGTGTCGGGAATGACGGCGATGGTGAACCGGCCGGGCGCGGGCTGGGCCAGGGCCGCGCCCGAGGCCAGGGCGATCCCGCCCGCCAGAAGGGCGCAGGTCAGGCGTTTCCAGATAGTCTGCACGGCGCGATCTCCCGGCGAAAGGATGAGCTTCGGCCTGACGACCGAAGCCCGGGTTGGATCAGTAACGATAGCTCAGGCGCACGCCCCAGGTGCGCGGCGGATTGGGCGAACCCGTCGCCGCCGAGATGAAGCGGTTGCGCGATTCCTCGGAGTAGGAATCCGTCAGATTGTTCACATAGACGCCGAACGCATAGTTCCCGTTCATCGGCCGCACCGTCACCCCGGCGTTGACCAGCCAATAGGAGTCGATGATCGAGTTGGACGAAGTGGAAAACTTCTCGTCGCGGAAGGCGTAGTTGGTTTGGGCCTCCACGCCCCAGCCGCCCATCTGCCAGTCGTACGCGACCGAACCCTTGTAGTCCCATTTGGGGAAGGGCAGCCGCTCGCCGGCGCGGTCGCTGTAAACGATGGTGTTGTACTGGCCCGTCACCGGGTCTTTGGCCGCCTCAGTCGCGGTTCCGTTGACGAAGAAGAACTCGTCGTACTCACCGTATTTATAGGCCAGGGCCTGGGTGATGGTCAGGTTCGGCAACGGCCGCCACACCGCCTCGATCTCCGCGCCTTGGATGTGGGACTTAGGCACGTTGATCATCCGGCCCACGCGCCCGGTCTGGGTATAGAGCACGCCCTGCAGCTGCTGGTCGCGGTAGTCGTAGTAGAAGGCGGCGGCGTTGAACTGCAGCTTGCGGTCCAGGAAGCTGGATTTCACGCCGGTCTCATAGGCGATCAGTTCTTCGAACTTGAACGGCTCCAGTTGGTCCGGCAGGCCGCTGTTGTAGGTGGTGAAACCGCCCGACTTCACCCCCCGCGAAACGTTGACGTAGGTCAGGATATCGTCGCTGATCGTGTATTCAACGCCCAGTTTGCCGGTCCATTCGCGCATCGACTGCGACTTGGAGGCCGTCGCCCGGATCGCCGGATTAGGCGCCAGGATTTCGGTCTTGAAGTTGTTCAGCTCGCGCGTCTCATCCTCGTACCGCAGGCCGCCGACCAGTGTCAGTCGGTTGGTCAGCCTGTAGTCCAGATTGCCGAACACGCCGGTCGTCTCGACCTTCTGGCCATAGGTCGTGCTCATGTAGAAGCCTAGGTTTCGGGCCTGCGAAAAGTCGGAGTAAAAGCCGCCGTCCACGCTTTCGTTGGCGTGATAGACGCCCGCCAGCCACTGAGCGCGGCCGCCGGTCGGCGAGGCCAGGCGGACCTCCTGTGACGAGGTCTTGATGTCGTTGAAGAAGAAGGTGCCCGCCTCGTTCGACGCGGTGGCGTCCCAGTCGTTGAACTCATTGCGGTCGAACGTCTCATAGCTGGCGATGGCCGTCAGGGTCGCCCAGGTCAGATTCTGGTTCAGGCGCAGGCTGATGCCTTTGCCCTCGTTGTCGCGGAACGGCTTGGCGTTCGGCGAGGCGCCGATCAGCTGGGCGAAATAGGGGCTGATGCCCCAGCCCGTGATGCGGTGCGACACGTCGATCGGATAGACCCGGCCGCCGCTTGAGGTGAAGGGACTGGTGATCAGGCGCAGACCCCGGCCGTCCGACTGGTCACGGCTGTAATGCAGGTTCAGGTCGATGTCGGTCTGGGGCGTCGGGGTCCAGTTGACGCGCAGGCGGGCGGCCTTGGTGTCCTTGTCGCCCAGACTTTCGCCGGTGTCGCGATTGTATTGCCAGGCGCCGCCCGATTCCGCCGCCACCGACAGACGCGCGGTCAGGTTTTCCGCGATCGGACCCGACAGGTAGCCCTCCAGCTTGGCCGCGTCATAGCTGCCGTAGCTCAGGTTCAGGCCCGCGGCGACATGGTCGGTTGGGGCGTTGGTGATGACGCTGACCGCGCCGCCGGTGGTGTTGCGGCCGTAAAGCGTCCCCTGCGGTCCGCGCAGAACCTCGATGCGGGCGATGTCGTAAAGCAGCCCTTGCGTCATCACGCCGTAGGGATAGGCGACCTCGTCGACATAGATGCCCACCGTCGAGGTGTTGTTGGCGGCGTAGTCGGTCAGGCCGACGCCGCGAATGCGGAACTGCGGCTGGCCGCCGCCCAGTTGGCTGTCGACCTCCAGGCTGGGCACCGTATTCTCCAAATCGTTGACGGTCTGGATGTTGCGGTCGTCCAGCGTCTCGCCCGAGATGACGGTCAGGGCCAGGCCGACCTTCTGCGAGGATTCAGCGCGACGCTGGGCCGTGACGATGACGTCGTCCACCGATGCGGTCGCGGCCTCGGACTGCGTTTGAGCGGCAGCCGGCAGGGCCGCCAGGGTGAGCGCGGCGACCGAGGCGCCGAGAAGTAGACGTTTCATTTTGAGCATCCATCGGGCGACGCGCGGGGCCCCCGCCCTCGCATGTCGATGTGTTTCGGGACGTCGTCGAACAGCCGTTGCTTCCGCGCTTTGGTCGAGACGCGAGCAGCTCGGGGGAGACGAGAATGCAGCGTCTGCGTCGCGTCGGAAAAACAACTGTTCGACAACGATTGCCGCAATAGGCCGCGCGAACGATGCTTTTGTGACGCTTGTAGGAAGTGTTTTTGTCAGATGACGGCCGACCAGCCGCAACAGGACAATAACGCGCGTTCTACGGCGACTGGCGTGCAACCAGCAGGCAGGCCGCCGCCTTCAGGGCGTCTTTATCAAGCAGCCGGCCCCGCGCGCAGGACAGAAGGGCCTCGGCTTTGATCCACAGGGCGAAACGGGTGGCCGCCAGACGGTTGAGATCGAAGTCGGCCGGCCAGACGCCCGTTTGCTTGTAATAGGTGCCCCCGCCCTCCGGTCCGCGCAACAGCATAGCCAGGTCGCGCAGGGACGGATCGCGCCGGGCTTCGATGCAGATGCTGGCGATCAGTCTAGCGTATCGGACGTAGAAGCCTTCAGCCTCGCCCCCGATGGCCACGGTCGGCGCCATGATGGCGGCCCAGCGATCCAGATCGACGACGGCCGGATCGCCGTCCGGCGTATGGCCGGCCAAGTGCCCCGGCATGTCTCGGAACACGCTGTGCCAGACGGCGTCCAGCACGAAATGACGCATGTCCGGCCAGTGATAGGCGATGGTCGAGGTGGAGGTCGCGGCCACGGCGCTGACCGAACGGTTCGTGATGGCGGTGATCCCGCCGGCCAGAATCTGGTCCGCCGCTATGTCCAGCAGCTTGCGCCGCATGGCCTCGGGCTCGGCGTCCCGGGCCGGGGCCTGAGGCAGGACCATGGCGTCGCGATACCAGAAGGTCGCCGTGGCGGGCCCATCGGCCAACCCGAAGGCGCGGTCGATCATGGCGCCCAGCCCCTCGGCCGCGACGACGCCATAGTCCGCCCGGCTGCAAAGGGCGCCGGCATAGTATTGTTCGAACGTCAGCCAGGCCACGAGAGGCTCCACAAACGCGTCCAGCCGCGCATCGCGCGCCAGATACCGACGCCAGGCCGCACAGCGCATGGCGTGCCAGCGCTCCATCAGATCCCGCTGCTCCGAGGTCGGCGCGGCGTCTAGCAGAAGCGCTTCCGAAATGCGCGCGAACCCCGCCTCTCCCCCTACCCGACGCCGCAGATAGGTCTGGCACAGGGCCAACAGGCTGCCCCGTTCCAAAGGCAAGTCCGACACCGATCCGAAGAAGCCCTCGTGAAAGGCCGCATCCTGCCGCAAGGCTTCTTCGCCCGCCGCCTGAATCAGGCCTGACTTGGTCCCGAACAGATTGACGATCACGGTCGTGCTCTTGCCAACCATCCGAGCCAGATCGCGCAGAGTCAGACTATCCAGCCCCCCCAGCGCGGCTTGAGCAATCGCCGCCTCGACGATCTGCTGAGCAAGGTCGGGTCGGGCCGTGGTCGTGGGCATGCGCCTCATTGCCCTCGCCGCTTCGACCTGTCGAGTGTGCGCCTAGGCCGTCAATCGCGATCAACGGCCATCCTGGGCGCTCTCCGGACGCCTTGCAACGAACGGGGAGCAGTACAGACATCCCGCCGCCATCCCGCCGCCATCCCGCATCCAGCTTCGAGCAATGCCGCATGCGCAAAGCGCCAGCTTCATTAGCTCGACCAAGTCCACAAACTATCCTTGGGCCTGAGAGTTTGGTGGCTCTTTGGCAAAAAAAACCGCACGAAAAGATGTTTGTTTTCGATGACATGACCGACTTTGACCTCAGGTCGGTGATGGCGTGCAACTATCGAAAGGCCATCTAACAGGCGAAACAAGCGTGTGCGGTCAAACCGGGCGCAGCCGAAAGCGCGGGGGACACCACCGCCAAGCTGCTGCAACACATGCGAAATGCCCCGACAGCCGTCCAAGGCGCTTCACGATTGGGAGGAAAACAGGCCAGCCTTCCCCAGCTAAAAACCTCAGCACGCAGAGCAATAAGAGTTGCTGGCGGCGCCGTCGGTCTAATGCAAACTTGTTTCCGCATCAGGCCGCGGCGTGTGCGCTGGAATGAAACCGTCGGCGCTCCAACAGCAGCGCCTATAGCGGCGCCGATCCAGGCCTCCGGGCGATGCGCCCGGAGGCCTGGTCTCGATCAGAAGTAGAAGCGCACGGCCGCCGTGACGGTGCGGCCAGGCAGGGCCTGGGCCAGCACAACGCCGCTGGCGGGCAGGCTGTCGGCCGACACCTCCGTCAGGGCGGTTTTGTCGAACAGGTTGTTGGCGGTCACCGACAGCACGACGCGGTCGATGGGGCGCACCTGGACGAAGGCGTTGACGGTTGCGTAGCCCGGCATCTTCAGCTGGTTGACGTCCTGCGTATAGCTCTCGGTCGTGCCGACGACGCTGGCGCCCACCGTGAACAGATCCGTCTCGTACTGCGGCATGACCTGGAAGATCAGGTCGGCCTGACGGCGCGGCGAGTTGCCGACCAGGGCCGCGTCTTCGGCCTTGGTGATCTCCGCGCTGGTGACGGTGGCGCTGCCGGTCAGGCTGAACGGACCGTGACGCACGCCGGCCTCAAACTCTGCGCCCTTCGCCTCGTAGCTGCGCTGGACCAGCACCAGACGCGTGACGCCGCCGGCATCCGCGCGGATCTGCTGATTGGTCTCGCTGACCTCGGCCCAGAAGCCCGTGACGTTGGCGAACAGGCCGTTGGCCCGGTACTTCATGCCGATCTCGGCCTGGTTCACCGGATCATAGGCCGCGTCGGCCTGCAGGAGATCGCCGTCGACATTGCTGATAGCCGGCGAACGCAGGATCTTGTCCGCTGCGGCGCGCGCGCCCTCGCTGTAACGAGCGAAGGTCGAGAAGCTGTCCGAGACGCGGTAGTTGGCGCTGAGCGAATACGAGACATAGTCGTAGTCGTAGTCGACCGGCGTCGCGCTGGCGGCAGGGGCGAAGGCGAAGGTGCGCTCGGCTTCCGAGATGACGCCATCGTTGTCCACGTCGATGGTGCGGACGTCGGTCAGACCGTTGGCCACCGTGCGGCCGCTAACGTCGCCGCTGTCGAAACGGATCGATCCGCCCAGCGCCAGCTTGCCCAGCCGGTAGTTCAGCGATGCATAGGGCGCCAGCACCTTGTAGGTCACATCGGTGCGCGAGTTGGACCCGGCGCCCGAGGGTCCGAAGAAGTTGACGACGCCGTCCTGCGTGCGGGGCGTGCCGTTCGTATTGAAGATGTCGACCAGGGCCGAGTTTCCGCCGCCCACGACATCCTGAAGGAACGGGATGTACTGGCGATCGAACTTCAGATCCTGCTGGGCCGAATAGACGCCAACGGTGGTCGTCAGGTCGCCGCCGCCGATCTTCCAGACGCGGTTGGCGCGCAGATCGTTGGTGAAGTTGTCCAGGCTGTCGATATCGGTGTGGACTAGGGTCGAATAGGCCAGCAGGCCGTTGCCGTTCAGGGTCGTCGGGCTGGTGATCGCCTGACCGGCGCGCGGACCTGTGGCGTAGGCCAGGGTTCCGGGACGACGGCCGAACGCCAGCGGCGCCTGGGCCGCCGGCACCACGGCCAGGGGGTAGTTGAACGACTGATCACCCGATTGTTGCGCATAGCGCATATGCTCGGAAATTGTCCAGCCGTGCAGGTTGAAGCGGGTCTGGAAGCCCAACGCGCGCACCTGAACCTGATTGCCGTCCTGCAGATTGACGCGCTTCAGGTTGTTGTCGCCGTCCAGCAGCGGGAAGACCGTGGTGTTGCGCGACGTCAGGGTGTCGCGCGTCATCGAGAAGTTGGGAACGTCGCTGTAGTTGGGATCGTCGTTCGTGCCGGACACCAGCAGAGGCGTCGGACCATAGGCGACGACGGTGTCGTCCAGGATCTTGCCGTACAGACGCACGAAGCCGCCGTCGAAGGTCTTGGTGATGTTGGCCTTGATCTGGCCGCCCTTGTTGCCCGTGAAGCCGGCGTCGCGCGGGCCTTCACCCTCGCGATAGAAACCGCCGACGTGGAAACGCACGGTGTCGCTCAGGTGGCCGCCATAGCTGAAGTCGCCGCGATAGGTGTCGTAATCCAGGCCCGAAGACACCTGGACCGAGCCGCCTTCGACCTCACCCGTCTGCGAGATCAGGTTGATCACGCCGCCCGGCGCGTTCGATGCGAAGGTCGAGGACGACCCGCCGCGGATGGACTCGATCTGGCCGACGTTGAAGTCGTAGCGCATGAAATAGTCGGACGTCAGCGCCAGGATGTCGCCGAACTCCAGGACCGGCAGACCGTCTTCCTGGAACTGCAGATACTTCGCGCCGGTGCTGACCATGGGCAGGCCGCGGATCGTATAGTTGCCGTTGGTCTCGCCCGTGCTGGCCTCGGCGCGAATGCCGGGGATGGTGCGGAACAGGTCGTTGACCGAATAGGCGCCGATCTTGGCGATCTCGACATCGTTGATCGAGCTGGTCGAGGTCGCGCTGTCCAGCCTGTCGCGCGCCTTGGCCACGCCCGTCACGATCACGTCGTCATTGGCCCGCGTCCGGCTGGCCTCCCAGGCCGTCTGGCGCTGCGGCGCAGGCTGCGTCTGCGCATGAGCAGGCATGGCGAGGATAAGCGGCGCAAACGCAGCCGTGAGATACAGGGATTTCAAGGAAGCCTCCAAGGCGTTGTCTTGCAGTGCAGAGACTGGACAACTGATTTTCGTTCGGAAATTCTTCCATGCAGTTTCTTGCATGGCTGTTATCAATAAAACACGGATGTGTTTGATGAGTTATAATGCCAGAATACGGATTAATACTGACATAACGGCGCTTATGAAGTTCGGATTGTTGCGCCGATTTCTTCTACACTCAACTGAATCGATATCTTAGAACTCGTTCCAGTCGTCATCGGCTGCTTCGCTCGACAGGGCGAGCGCACCGACCGTGCGGATGACCTTGGGCGCCGGTCTCGGAGCGTACGCGGCGTCTCGGCGAGGCGCCGGCGCGGCCGAGGTCGTCGCGTTCAACCGGAACCTGGACACCAGTGTCGCCAGCTCATCGGCTTCGGTCGCCAGGATGCGCGCGGCCGCCGTCGCCTCTTCCGCCATGGCGGCGTTCTGCTGGGTCATGCGGTCCATGCAGCCGACGGCGCTGTTGACCTGCTTCAGATTCTCGGACTGGACCTGCGCCCCTTGCGCGATGTCCACGATCAGGGTGTTGGCGTCGCCGATCTTGGACACGACCCGCGCCAGCATCTCGCTCGTTTCGCCGACGCGATCGACGCCCAGCCGCACCTCGTCCGACGACTTGCTGATCAGTTGCTTGATGTCCTTGGCGGCGTCGACGGTGCGCTTGGCCAGTTCGCGCACCTCGCCGGCGACAACGGCGAACCCACGTCCGGCATCGCCCGCTCTCGCGGCCTCGACGCCGGCGTTCAAGGCCAGAAGATTGGTCTGCAAGGCGATGGCGTCGATCATGTTGATGATCTCGCCGATCTCCTGCGATCCGGCCTTGATGGCGTCCATCGCGACGATCGCTTCTTCAACGATCACGCGACCGTCCGCGGCGTCGCCATTGGCCAGGGTGATGGCGTTACGGGCGTTGGCCGCGCTGCGCGCCGTGTCGCCGACCATGTCGGTGACGTGGTTGGTCGCTGTGGTGGTTTGCTGCAGGCTGGACGCCTGCTGTTCGGTTCGCAACGACAAGGTTTCGGACGCCGAGCAGATTTGGGTGGCGCCCAGGCGAACACTCTGTGCCGACCCGGCGACGCTGGCCAGGCTCTCTTCCAGACCCTGCACCGCCACGTTGAAGGCCGTGCGCAGGCGCTCGTACTCCGGGGCGAACGGCGTGCGAATGGTGTGGGTCAAATCACCGGCGGCCAAGGCCTCCAGAGCTGTGTCGAGCTCCTCGACGACGTGACGTTGCGCGGCGTCGGCGACGATCTTCTCGCGCTCGGCCGCGTCCTTGGCCAGATCGGCGGCCGCCTTGGCCCGTTCCGCCTCGGCCTTGGCCAGAGCCGTGTCGCGGAACACCAGGACCGCGCGCGCCATGTCGCCCAGTTCGTCGGCATGGCTGGCGTCCACGACGATGTCGTTGTCGCCCTTTGCCAGTTGGCCCATGGCCTCGGTCAGGACCGTGATCGGGCGCGCGATCATGCGGCTGAGCATGGCCGACAGCACCATGGCGATCGTGATCAGGGCGATGCCGCCGACAATCAGGGCGATGATCGCGGTGACGATCGCAGCCTGCTGACGTTCCAGATTTTTCTCGGTGACGGCGGCTTCGGCCTCGCGCAGATCGCGCAGAGGCAGGACGGCGTCGCTGACCAGAACCTTCTTGCCCGCGTCACGGACTTCTTGCTGCGCCTGCTCGCGCTTGCCGGCGCGAACCTCAGCGATCATGCGATCGCCCCAATCGGCCCTCCAAGCCAGGGTGGCCAGGCGCGACTTTTCGAGCAGCGCCTGTTTTTCCACGTCGCCCAGCTGACCCTTCAGTTCGACGACGACCTTGTCGAACTCGTCGCGCCCTTCGTAGTAGGATTTCAGATAGGTCTCGTCGCCGGTGACCAGAAAGCCCCGGAACTGGCTGTTCTGACGCAGGATCGCGGTTTCCAGCGACATCGCCTGCGCCTCGATCGTGCGGCTGAGATTGTTGCTCTCGATGGACGCGCGGATCATCATGATCGTGGCGAAGAACACCGCCATCATGACCGCCGCCGAGACGCAGATCAGGGTGAAGGAAAGCCGCAGCTTCTTCGGAATTCGCATCTTGGACATCATGAGCTCGCCCCCGTTACGCACTTATACTTACCTAGGGGCAGCTAATTACTCAGCTGACGCCACTGCGCACAGCCCGGTCTTGGTTCGAGCTACGCAAAACACCCTGTTTTTCAGGTGACTATCCACTCCTATGACGGAACGACTAAAAAGATAGTTAAGCTGGAGACGCTTGGCCGCTTACATCGACCGGACCTGAATTTCGCGAGATTCACGCGCTGTTAAGCGAGGTGATCATAGGTAAGTCACCCATCCCGTCCGCGCTTCAAGCAACGTCGGGGCGCAACCCTTGAGCGAATACTTTTCGAACTTGGGGCACACAAGTAACAGTTCGTTTTATTCGGAACGCGTGACGATGCCATTGGTGACTGGATGATCTGCCCCGTCGCCGACCGTTTCACCCAAGAACTCGCGGCCCAGGCCGACCGCTGCCGCGCCATGGGGTCGCCCTTTGTCGCCCGCGTTCTCGAAGCCGCAAGCCGGCAGCTGCCGCACGCGCCGCTCACCGCTGCCCGACTGTATGACTGGCCGGGAGATCAGGCCGCAGCCGCCTTGGCTCTACGTTTGAACGGCGCCCTTCACGCCTTGGCGCGCGCGGGCCGGTCCTATGCCCTGACCAGCCTCTATCGTCGCGAACACACCGACTTCGACGCGGCCGTGGTCGACGCCCTGGCCCGGAACGATCAATACATCGCCGACTGGATCCTCCATCCGCCGCAAACGAACGAGGTGGCGCGCGCCGCCGCGCTGATGAGCGCGCTGATGGCCGCCCCTCTGGATCGCGCCATGCCCTTCGAGTTGCTCGAGCTCGGGTCCAGCTGCGGCTTGAACCTGAATCTGGATCGCTACGCCTATGCTCTGGGGTCGGCGTCAGCCGGCGATCCCTTCTCGGACGTGCAGATCGAGCCCCTGTGGCAGGGCGCATCGCCGAAGGTCGGCCCGGTCTCCATCGTGGCGGCGCGCGGCGTCGACCTGCATCCGCTGAACGCCGCAGACCCGGCGCATCGCGAGCGGCTGCTGGCCTTCGCCTGGGCCGACCAGCCGGCGCGCACCCGACGCCTAGAGAACGCCCTACGCATCGCCGCCGATCATCCCCCGCGCATCGATCAGGGCGACGCCGTGCCCTGGCTGGCCGACCGGCTGGCCGAGCCGCAGCCAGCCGGGCGCTGCCGCGTCGTTATGCACACCATGGTGCTGCAATATCTCAGCGACGACGACCGTCGCCAGATCACAGCGTTGCTCTCGACCGCCGGCCGCCGCGCCGACGCCGACCACCCGTTGCTCTGGATCAGCTTCGAATGGACGCGCGACCGCAGCCAAGTCGAACTGCGCCTGACAGCCTGGCCTGCCGGCGAAACCCGCGTCCTGGCGCACTGCCATCCCTACGGCGACGAGTTGGAGTGGCTGGCGTCGCCGGCCTCGATGCTGGCGGCGTAGCTCTAGAACCAACGGCTCGGGTTGTCCCCCAGGCGCCGTTCACTCCCGCCCTCGATCCGCCGGAAGGACGATGGGAACTTGCAGGCCGGTCTGCGAGACCTGGGCGCTGGCGAAGCCACCGCGCGCGTCGATCAGCCCCGTGCCTATGGGCAGCCTGTCATAGAGCTGATAGCGGATCGTCTGCCCCGGCTTGACGGTGGTCGTATAGGTCAGGACCGAGGGATCATCCGAGGACGGGACCAGCCGGATGGCGATCTCACGCGATCCCAGAAAGTCGCCCCACAGCCAAAGGGGGCCCGTCTGGCCGGCAGGCCGACGAATGGTGAAGGTCAGCAGCGCCGGCTGAACATAGTCTTCGCGCGTATAGCCCGCCGCCAAGGTCAGATTGTTGCGGTCGCGCCAGTCGAAGAAGGTTGCGTTCTCCCAGTTCGATCCCACACCCCACCGTGTCGAGCAGGGGGTGGAGACCCAGGCGGGTTCCCAATAGACCACGCCCTTGCCGCCGTTTGAAATGACCGTCTGGGTGATGTCCTTCATATATTTCAGCTGCCCCTCCTGCGTGGCGGGATAGGCGGGCAACAGGGTGTCGGGCCCCAGCAGATTGGGCGAGGCGTCAGCGCCCTCGTTGGTGAACGGATAGGAGGTCTCCACCACGATCACATCGGCGGCATAGCGATGCCGCAGACGGTTGATCGTGGCGCCCAGCCCGTCCAGGTCCTGGGTGGACCATTTGCGATAGTAGCTGATGCCGATCAGGTCATAGCCGGTCACGCCCGATCGCGCGGCGTCCGCAAACCAAGGCTCCACGTTCTCCGGCTGAGCGATGTGAAGCATCACGCGCGGCTTGATTGCACTGGTCGCACCGGCATCGTGAACGGCCTTGATGCCGGCGTTCAGCAGGGCGGCGTTGCGGCTCCAGTTGATGCCGGAGCGCGTAGTCTTCCAATCCGCCTCGCCCATGACCTCGGGATTGGTCTCATTGCCGACCTGCACGACCTCGGGCATCAGGCCGTCTGCGTCCAGCGCCTTCAACGTCTCGAACGTATAGTCGTACAGCGCCTTGGACAGGGCGGGCACATCGTCCCGTATCGATCGCCACGCCTTGGGCACGATCTGCTTGTCGCCATCGGCCCAGTCGTCTGAATAGTGGAAATCAAGCAGAACCTGCATGCCCGCCTCCTTGGCGCGCCGGATCGTCTCGCGAACATCATCCAGATCGCTGTAGCGGGTCCATTCCGCGTCGTTCCACAGACGCACGCGAACCAGATTGGTCCCCGCATCGGCAAAGATCTGATAGGGATCGCGCGCCTCGCCGCCGACGCGGTAGACGGCCCCGCAGTCCTCCATCTCGTTCACATAGGACAGGTCGGCCCCGAAATAGAAGGCGGGCGGCGCCTCCAACTGCGGCTGGGCCTGGACGGGCGCGAAGACCCCTGACGCCGCCAGGATCGACGCCCCGCAGATCGTGGACATGAGGCGGTTGAAGATCGGCATGGACGAAACTCTGAGATCGGAGGGACGGCCGGGATCGACGCGAGATCGATCCGGCACTGGCAAGGATGGATCACCCGCCGAAGCGGTAGGTCGCGCCTAGGAAGAAGCGACGGCCGAAGCTCTCGTATCGGCCCTGACGCGCTGTATCGCCGTAGTAGGTCTCGAACGGCTCGTCGGTCAGGTTGTTGGCCTGGAACAGGAGTTCGACGCCCGACATCCGAGAGCCCTCAGGGAAGGCGTAGGAGGTCTGGAAATCGACCACCGTCTCCGGTGCTGTGAACAGGATGCGGTCGGTGTCGCCCAGTTCGGTCGCGAACTCGCTACGATAGCGGCCTGCGATCCGCGCCTCGAAGCCGTTCTTGTAGTAATAGAACGACAGGTTGGCGACGTGTTCGGACAGGCCCGGCAGAGGAATGTTGCCGATGCTGTTGTCGTTCTCGGCGACGCTGATGTCGCTGTCGGTGTACGAATAGTTGGCATAGACGCCCAATCCATCGAACGGTGCCGGCAGGAAGGTGAAGGCCTGCTGGTACAGAACCTCAAAGCCCTGGATGTATCCGCCCTCGCCGTTAACCGGCTGACGGAATGTTCCGGTCGTCGGCGTGCCGTTCACATTGACGACAATGTCGGTGATCTGAGGGACGATGTAGGTCTCCAGATCCTTGTAGAAGGCCGAGATGGTGAAGGCCGTGTCCGCCCCGAAATAGTGTTCGTAGGTCAGGTCGAACTGGTTGGCGCGGAACGGCTCCAGCGCCGGATTGCCGCCGAAGGCTTGGGGCGCGCCGAACACGAACACGCCGAAACCGGCGTTCAGATCGTCCAGCGCCGGGCGTGAGATGGCCTTGGACGCCGCAAAGCGCACCTGCTGGCCCTCGCCCACCTTCCACGTCAGATTCAGCGTGGGCAGAGTGTCGGTGAATTCGTTGGTGAAGCTGACCGGCGTCAGCACCACCGCCCCGCCGGTCTGCGCGCCCTGGTCGACGCGGGTGCTGTCCGATGTGGTTTCGGTATGCACCACCCGGACGCCAAGATTGCCGGTCAGTTCACGCCCCAGAAGGGTCGTTCCGAAGTCGATGTTTGCATAGGCGGCCTGGGTCTTTTCCGACACTTCCCAGCTGGACCGACGGTCGAAGTCCGACGTCGTCGGATTGATGTCGCCGAAATAGGCGTCGATCACGCCCAGAATGTCGAAAGACAGCGTGCGGGGCACGCTCGAGAAGTCGCCGGGGAAGACCACCGGCGCATTCAGCAGGTTGGCTGGAATCTGCGTGCGGTTCGCCGGGTTGACGAAGCCGAACTGTGTGCGCTGGGTGAAGTCCTTGGACCGATCGGTCAGGCGTCCGCCGAACTGCACGCTGGTGAAGAAGCCATCCAGATCATGTTCGAAGTCGCCGTTGGCGCTGAACAGTTCGTCGTTGATGATCGGCGCGCCGCCGCCGCCTTCCGGGATTTGAAACTCGGTGATGCGGTTGATCGACGGGTCGGTCAGGTCGACGTTGAAGGCGAAGTCGGCGGCGTGTCCCGGCCGCGCGTTGAAGGTGCTAGTCACGCCGGAATTCCGTTCGACCGGCACACCGCCAATGATGTCGTGAACCTCGGTGCGCACGGTGATGAAGCGTTGGTCGCGCTTGGTCGTCGAATAGGCGACATCACCCGTCGCTTTCCAGCGATCGCCGCGCCAGACCCCGTTCACGCCGCCTGCCCACAGCTCGTCCGTGAAGTCGAACAGCTCGTTGACGTTGCGCAACTGAAGACCGAAGTCCGCCTGTTTTGTCGCCGTGATCCCCGTCACGCCGCCGTTCTGGACCGTGGCGTTCGTGAAGCTGTTGCCGAACGGCAAGTCTTCCAGGCGAAAGCCGCGCTGGGTCTCGTCATAGGCGACCTTGGAGTAGAACAGATCGGCGGTCAGCGACACTTGGTCGTTCGGCTTGTACTGAACAGTGGCCAAGGCGCCGTCGCGATTATCCTCGCCTCCCCGCACCAGAGCCTCATAGCCGAAGGGGATTTCGTCGTTGCCCTGACCGTCGCCGTTCAGGTCCGCGAAACTGTTGGTGTAGCGGAAGATGTTGGTTCGCGCTGTGGCGACAGCCTGACGCCGCCCGGAATAGCCCAGGGCCACACCCAGCTTGCCGTCCAGAAACTGGTCCAGATAGGAGAAGGACACGATATAGCCGGCAGGATCGGCATCGGGAATATCCTCGGCCAGATCGCTGTAGACGCCGCGCACATTGGCGACGATGCGGCGCGTTGAGAAGTCCAGCGGCTTGACCGTGCGCAGGTCCACCTGACCGGCGATGGCGCCCTCGACCTGGGCCGCAGTGGGCGACTTGTAGACATAGGCGCCGTTGATCAGTTCGGCCGGATACTGTTCGTAACGGATGTTGCGGCTGGCCTCGGCCGAGACCAGTTCGCGCCCGTTCAACAAGGTGTTGACCAGGTTCGGCCCCATGCCCCGGATCGAGATCTGGGTGCCGTTGCCACGGTCGCGGTTCGAGGTCAGGCCTGGCAGGCGGGCAAGAGATTCGGCGATCGAGGCCTCGGGCAAGGCGCCGATGTCGTCGGACGACAGCACCTCGACCACATTGCTCGCGGCTTGCTTGCCGGCCAGGGCGTTGCGCAGCGCCGCGCGAATACCGGTCACCACGACCTCGCCGACCTCTGTCGCGTCCTGATCAGCGCTCTGATCAGCCGTCGTGCTCTGCGGGGTCGATTGCGCCAGGGCAAAACCCGATGTCGCCATCAATGCCGTCGCCAAACCCGTCGCGGCCAGCAGCCTGTATTTGTTGATCCTCATCCTGTCTCTCCCTCTTCACGCCGCCTCGTGTGCGAGCGCCCCTCGTTTTGTGTTTGGTTTCGACGTCTCAGCTCGTCCGCAGACGCACCGCTCCGGATCGCAGGCCGGGCGCCGAGGCGGTCACCGTGATTGCGCCGCGATCGGTCGTCGTCTGAAGGATGGCCTGGGCCAGACCGTTGAAGGCCCGCCGTCGGCCGGTCCTGTCCGGCTCGTGGCTGTTGGGATCGCCGTTGCCCACGCCGATGATCCGGCCGACGCCCTGGACGTCGAAGGTCAGCAGGTCGTTGGCCGCCGGCGCCTCGCGTCCCCTGGCGTCCAGAATACGCGCCTTCAGCATGGCCACGTCCTGACCGTCGGCGTTCAGCCGGGTCCGGTCTGCCGTCAGTTCGACGACGGCGGGCGCGCCTGCGGTTTCGCGGCGCACCGGCGGCAACGCCCTGCCATTCTTCCAGCCGCGCGCTTCGATCACCCCCGGTTCATAAGGGACGGTCCATTCCAGATGTCGGTTCGGCACGACGTCCTTGGCGCCCTGCGAACGGCCGTTCACGAACAGCTCGACCCGATCGACATTGGCGTGGACCCAGACCGGGATCGGCTGACCCTCGCGGCCCGGCCACGTCCAGTGGGGGAACAGATGCACCAGCGGCTCAGGACGCCACCAGGCGCGATAGTACCAATAGTTGTCCTTGGGAAAGCCGCAGGAATCCATGGCGCCGAAGAAGGACGCGACGCTGGGCCAACGTCCGAAAGGCGTCGGCTCTCCGCGATAGTCGAAACCGGTCCAGATGAAGCCGCCGGCGATGTAGGGTCGCTCCGCCGCCAGCGTCCACCAGGCCTCGGCCGTCGAGGCCCACCAGGGATGCTCAATGTCGTAGGCGCGCACGATGTGACGGGCCGGGTCGTTGAAATATTCGCCGCGCGTGGAGACCGTGCTGCCGGTCTCACTGCCCAGGATTGGCTGGTTCGGGAATCGCGCGTGATAGGCTTCCATCTGATCGGTGCGATAGTTGAAGCCCAGCATGTCCACGACCTGGGACACGCCCTCGCCGAAGCCGCTGTCCAGGGCCGCCGTCACGGGCCGAGTCGGATCGAGGCGGTTGATCAGCCGCTTTTGCACGCGGGCGATGCGGGCGCCGCGCGCATTGCCCTGGATCGCCTGCTCTTCGTTGCCGATGGACCAGGCGATCACACAGGGCCGGTTGCGATCACGCCGAACCAAAGCCTCCAACTCGCCCATAGCCGCGACGTCGGTCGCCATCCGCCGCGTCTCGTCGATGACGACCATGCCCAGCCGGTCGCAGGCGTCCAGCAGTTCGGGCGTCGGCGGGTTGTGCGAGGCGCGATAGGCGTTGCAGCCCATCTCCTTCAACTGTTCGATCCGCCAGGCCTGAAGTCGATCGGGCACCGCTGCGCCGACGCCGGCATGATCCTGATGGCAGCAGGCGCCCTTCAGCTTGACCGGCCGGCCGTTCAGCAGGAAGCCGCGCGCGGCGTCGAACACCGCCGTGCGCACACCGAATGGCTGCTCGAATCGATCCGTCAGGCGGCCCGTAACGACGACCTCGGCGACCAGGGTGTAAAGACGCGGCGTCTCGATCGACCACAGCGCAGCACGATCCCACGACAGCGCCGTCGAGACCTGCCCCCGGCTGTGCGGCGCCAGGGTCGCCGCCGCCTGACCTGCGGCGACCGGAACACCCTCGGGATCGATAACGCGAAACGCGATCTCGCAGGCCGCTGCGTCGTCGCCGTCGTTGACGAGATCCAGCTCGATCTCGGCCGTCGCGCCGTCGCCTGCTGGGCTGGCGTGCACAACTGCGCCCCACTGTGGCACGTGGACGGGGTCTGTCGTCACCAGCCAGACGTGCCGATAGAGACCGGCGCCCTCGTAGAACCAACCCTCGCCCAGGCTGGCGTCCACTCGCACGACCAGGGTGTTCGGCTCCCCGACCGCGATCAGGTCCGTGATGTCGACGCGAAACGGCGAATAGCCGCCCTCATGCGCGTGGGCGATGAAGCCGTTGATCAGGACCAGGCTCTCGCGAAAGGCGCCGTCGAACTCCAGCCACAGCCGCTTGCCGGCCGCCGAAGCCGGGATGTCCAACGCGCGGCGATACCAGCCGACGCTGGTCGCGGGAAACTCCCGGCCCAGCGGCTTGAACCCATGAGCGGCGCGAGGATCGTCCGTCGGCGCCTCGCCCGGAATGCCGGACGCCTGCGCCAAGCGCGCATCGACGCTTTCGACAAAGGGCAGATCCACCGCCCAATCATGCGGCAGCTGAACCGCCGACCATCCGCTGTCGTCGAACTCGGCGGCTGCGGCCGCTGCGACCTTGCCGCCTGCTTTGGCATAGGTGCGCTGATCCAGCCCGAAGCCGAAATCCTTGTCTGGATCCTGGGCGTGGCCAAGATGAAAACGCCAGCCGGTGGCCAGCCTCTCCCGACTGCGAGGGGCATCCCTGCCGCGTTGGACGCTAGCCTTGGAGTTCGCCGCGACAGGCACAGCCAGAGCGATGCCCACCAAGCCAGACCCCTGAAGAAGACCTCTGCGAGACGGCCTCATGACTGCGCGCCCGCCCGCCCCGACAAGGTCGGCCTCCGTTCGATTTGGGCTGCAGACCTAGGCATATCCAAGCGTTTCCCGACGCGAATGTTCTCTTCGCTGCCGGTGTCAGAGACCCCCTCTCACCCACATCCGTCAAGCGCTTTCATCATATGTGGAAGATTTTTTACAAATGAATATCCGAAATGACCGTCGATGCTAATCAGTTCGACCTGACCTTCACCTTACAGGGCGCGCCGATCCCGCCCCTCGGGCCGTGCTATTGAAGCGGCGCCTGTGATCTCGTGCTTCGATGTCTGGGGCTGAGGCTGGCTGGGAGATCGTCGCCTTAAGCGTTCGATCACCGACAACGGAAGCGGCATGCGTCACGCGTCGCGCCGACCAGAGTTGGCCGGACCTGCTAACGCGTCGGCCGCAAACTGCGGGCCTGACCTCGGCAGCTGTCGCCTATCGCTGAAAAAAGGCTGGCGGCCTGAAGCAGGTCAGATCGTCAGCATCTCGCGGGTCATGCCCGCGACCGACTTGGCCCCGGTCAGGGTCATGGCGACACGCATTTCCTTTTCGAACAGGTCCAGCAGGTTTTCGACACCTGCCTGACCGTTCGCCGCCAGGGCATAGATGAACGCCCGGCCCAGCAGGACCGCGTCGGCACCCAAGGCGATGGCGCGAACCACGTCCAGCCCGTTGCGAATGCCGGAATCCACCAGAATCTTCAGGTCGCCCCTCACCGCGTCGGCGATGGCGGGCAAGGCGCGAGCCGACGACAACACCCCGTCCAACTGACGCCCGCCGTGGTTCGACACCACGATGCCTTCTGCGCCGAAGCTGACGGCGTCGCGGGCGTCTTGCGGATCCAGGATGCCCTTGATGATCATCGGGCCGTCCCAGAAATCGCGAATCCATTGCAGGTCCTTCCACGAGATCGAAGGATCGAAGTTGTTCGCCAGCCAACCGATGTAGTCAGCCAGGCCTGTCGGCTTGCCCAGGTAGGTCGATACATTGCCCAGATCGTGCGGCGTGCCACGCACCCCGACATTCCAGGCCCAGGCCGGATGGGTCATGGCTTGGACCATGCGGCGGATTTCGGCGTTGGGGCCGCTCATGCCCGAATGGGCGTCGCGATAGCGGGCGCCGGGGGTCGGCATATCGACGGTGAAGACCAGGGTCTTCACCCCTGCCGCCCTGGCCCGCTCCAGCGCATTCCTCATGAAGCCGCGATCGCGCAGCACATAGAGCTGGAACCACATGGGCCGGTCGATAGCCGGCGCGACCTCCTCAATCGGGCAGACAGACACGGTCGACATCGTGAACGGCACGCCGCGCGAGGCCGCCGCCTTGGCCGCCTGCACTTCGCCCCTGCGCGCATACATGCCGGTCAGGCCGACGGGCCCCAGGATGATCGGCAGGCGCAGGGTTTCGTCGAACAGCTTGGTTTCAAGGCTGAGGCTGGTCATGTCCTGGAGCACGCGCTGACGCAGGGCGATGGACTGCCAGTCCTCGACATTGCGACGCAGGGTCTGCTCGGCATAGGCGCCGCCGTCGATGTAGTGGAACAGGAAGGGCGGCAGCTTGCGCCGCGCGGCTTCCCAATAATCGCTCGGCGACGAAATGATCACGGCCTGGCCCTACTGAAAGTTGGCGAAGGCGCCGCCATCGACCAGCAGCGCCGCGCCGGACATATAGCTCGCCATGTCCGAGGCCAAGAAGGCGACGACCGAGGCGATGTCCTCCGGCCGGCCCAAACGCCCCAGCGGGATGCAGCCTTCGGCGCTGTCCCGGGAGTTCAGGATCAGAAGGGCTAAGTGATGCGACGAACGGGTGGATTGCCTAGATCAGGCAGGTTTGCAACGTCGCCCCGTCGCGACTTCAGCGAACGCCGCAAGCTAAGAGACCACTCGGTGAAAGTGCGTGGCGGACAGAGAGTCTGCATTTTGAGTTTTCTAGAGGTACGCGATGATTACCGAGTTTTCCAGTTTTATGATGAATAGCAGAAACTTATCACCTTAAACCGTTGCCGGAGATTTCGGGTCATTGCCGATCATTCGCCAACAAGCGCAAATCTTTTGATGGGCTTGATGGTGGGTGTACGTGGCTTGATATGAACTGCCCATCGAACGGGGAACATTGTAATAGCTATTTCAAACTACGGTGGGTGGGATGGCAGGCGGCAAATCCGGCAACCTTCGAGCCTAAGCATGCATCTTATTCACCGCAGACTACGCGGCAAATAGCGGTCTTATTCACCGCTATAGCCGATCGAGCTTTTCCGCTCGTCGCTTATCCATGTGTGGTTGCGGTCGCGCAGCAGTGAACAACTCAAGGGCTGCGCGGGATTCCCGTCGGGAGAGTTGTATGGGAATCTCCACGCTTGAATGTGTTCGTTGTGGAGGGAGTGGTGCCTAAACTACCCGAGCTCATGGGCCCGTTGGCGGTATCGAGATTGAAAAAGCCGGGCCTGCACATGGATTCTTCGCGTCATGATCGGCACTCGACGCCGGGAAATGGGCCTCGGTGGCTACCCATGCGTCACCTTAGCTATGGCGAGAGAAGCCGCACGCGAATCAAGAGAACTTATCCGACGAGGCATAGATCCTATCGAAGCCGCGAAGGAAGCCCGCGCGGCCCTCAAAGTCACGCCGGTCGGTTACACATTCCGCGCCGCCGCAGAGGCGTACATCGCGGCCCATGAAGCGAGCTGGAAAAACCCCAAGCACCGCGATCAATGGACTGCGACGCTTAAGAACTACGCCTATCCAGTGATGGGAAAGCTCGATGTCGACGCAATCGAACTGCCGCATGTCATGCGGGTACTTGAGCCGATTTGGATCAAAAAGACCGAGACTGCCAAACGTCTTCGCGGCCGCATTGAAATGGTCCTGGACTGGGCGGGCGCGCGTGGGTTTCGCTCAGGACCCAATCCAGCACGGTGGCGAGGCCACCTCGACAAGCTGCTGGCCAAACCCTCCAAAGTCCATCGGATCACGCACCATCGCGCCTTGTCCATCGATGAGATGGCCCACTTCATGACCCAGCTTCGCGCTGCTGAAGGCACGGGCGCACGGGCGCTGGAGTTCGCTATTCTGACGGCGGCGCGTTCCGGTGAGGTGCGGGGTGCCACCTGGAAAGAGATCGATCTGGATGCCCGCGTGTGGACCATCAGCGCCGCGCGGATGAAGGCGGCTCGCGAGCATCGAGCTCCGTTGTCAAAAGCCGCAATTGCTGTGCTGAAGGCTATGCCCGCAGGGCGGCCGGACGCCTATGTGTTTAAGGCTGCTCACGGCGGCCGGATTTCGGACATGACGATCTCGGCAGTGCTTCGGCGGCTACAGATCGATGCCGTTCCTCGCGGTTTTCGCTCGACCTTTCGCGATTGGGCAGCAGAGCGCACCACCTATCCTAATGAGGTCGCAGAGATGGCGTTGGCCCACGCCGTCTGAAACAAGGTCGAGGCCGCTTATCGGCGTGGGGACCTGTTCGAGAAACGCCTCGCCCTGATGGATGAGTGGGCCGACTTCTGTTCCAGTCGCGTTCTCTAATCGTGGGAGGAAATCGGAGCTAGTCGTACGTGCCAGCGAAGGTTTTTGATGAGTCAAATATAAACCCCAGACCGATTGCGCACGGCCCCAATGCAGCCGATGGTGGCGCTGAGGAAAACGGTGGGGTGTTTAAACAATGCAGGGCATTACTCTCGGCGGGTGTTCGATCCGCGTCGGGCCGCGGCGTCTGATGGGGAATGAACAGGCGTCTAGCCACGTACCTAGAGGCGCAAGGCATTCCAGTATGAATATCGCGTCTTCCGAAATGGTGCTGCTATGCATCTAGAGATCCCCTCCGATAGGGATTTCGGCCGGGTCGCAGTCTTCCTATCCGAGCTCGCCAACATGAAGCATGACGGCGAACTCACGCTCGATTTCGGTGGGGTCAACTTTACCCCACCTGCTTGGCTCGTCGTTATGGGGGGCGCGCTCAGGCGACTTCGGCGCGAGCATCCCGGACTGAAATGCCGGGCAGTGAACTACAAACACATGACCTACGCCGCTCATGTCGGCTTCTTCGATCACTTCGGCTTAAAGTTTGGCCTGAAGCAGGGGGAAGCCAAAGGAAGCGATACATACGTGCCAATGAGCGAGCGACAGACGGATGACGTCCGTCGAGATGCGGCTCTTGAAATGATCGCTGTTGGGGATGCCGTTCACGCGGACGCCGAAAGACTTGCGACGATCCTGACCCGACAGACTGAAGGCGACCTCCAAGATGCACTCGCCTACGCCGTTCGCGAGATCGTCAGAAATGTCGTCGAACACAGCGAGGCTGACAGTTACACTTTCGCGGCTCAGTACTGGCCTGCACGGGGGATGGTCGAAATGGTTGTCTCCGATCAAGGTATCGGACTTGCGGAAAGCTTAAGGGAAAATCCGCGGCTGACGGTCACCGACGATGCAGACGCTTTGCACCGTGCGATCAAACCCGGAACTTCGTCCAAAGCCTGGAAACGGAGCAGACGCGACGATGCCTGGGCCAACAGCGGGTACGGCCTGTTCGTCACGGAGCGTCTGTGTCGATCAGGCGGAGGCTCGTTCGAATTGATGAGCGGATCGCGATTGTTGCGAACCTCGATACTTGGGGATCAGACCCTAGAGACGGACTGGCAGGGGACGGTCGTAGTGTTGCGGCTCGATACACAATATCTCGGGCGCTTAGACGATCGTCTCGCGGATCTAAACGAGGAAGGTCGGCGCATTGAAACAGAAGAAAAGGGCTATGCCACCGGACCATCTCGAGCGTCGCAGACTGCCAAGCCGGCGACTTGGAAGAGCGTAGTATGACCAGTGTGCTTAATGCCTTCGAGGCGATGATCGCATCTGGTGATTTGACCGTTGTCGAGACGTTGATTGCGGAAGCCCGGGCGGAACGGCGAGCGATGATCCCGCCCACTTACGCTGACGGGCCGTTGCGCGAGTGGTTAAATAGTGGCGTTGGGGCTGGCGGCTCACTCTGGAACCATCAGAGCCTAGCCCTCGAGATCCTCGCGCGGGGCGACAACTTAGTCGTCGGCACCGGGACAGCCTCCGGCAAGTCCCTTATCTTTCAACTTGCCGTGGCCCAAGAGCTCCTAGCCGGCGAGGGGCGGGCCTTGGTCCTTTATCCGCTTAAGGCACTTTTGTCGGATCAATCGGAACGTTGGACCAAGCTCGCCCGAGAAATGGGCTTGCCGCAAAACACCGTGGCCGAGATACATGGTCAGGTTCTGGCCGACGACCGGATGGACGCGGTGAGGAACGCCAGGGTCATCCTGGCTACGCCGGACGCCATTCACGCATGGATGATGCGTCAAGTGGCCCTGCCAGTCATGCGCGAGCTTCTCTGCAGCTTGCGCTATCTGATCCTCGACGAAGCGCACATCTACGAGTCGGTGTTCGGCAGCAACGTCGCCTATCTGCTGCGTCGCCTACTGGCGGCGCGTAGGCGGGCCTGCCGGGACAAAAACGTTTCGCGCCCCCTTCAGATCATCGGGGCCACTGCGACCATCGCCGATCCAGCCGAACACATGCTCAATCTGACGGGCTGGCCCTTCTCAGTCATCACCGACGCAGACGACGGGTCTCCCACCCATGGGCGCACCCTTCTTCACCTTGAAGGGCCCGACTTCGGAGGGGCGGCTGAAGCGATGATTGTTGACGTCTGCTCGCGGCTTGTTGCCGAAGCGACCGAGGGAAGTTTCATTGCCTTCCACGACTCCCGCCAAGGAGTTGAACGGGTGGCGTCGCGCATTAACGACGACAACGTCCTGCCTTATCGGAGCGGCTATGAGGTGAAGGACCGGACCTCGATCGAGAAGCGCCTGCGTCGCGGACAGCTTCGTGGGGTTGTCTCAACCCCGGCACTCGAACTGGGCATCGACATTTCTGAGTTTCTCGTCGGCCTCAACGCAGGCGTGCCACAATCAAAAAAAGCGTTTCGTCAGAGACTGGGTCGTGTCGGACGGGCATCCAAAGGAGCGTTTGCGGTCATCGCACCGCGCCATGCCTTCACTAGATATGGCTCGAGCTTCGCCGATTATTATGCGGGCTCAGTCGAACCGGCCCACCTATATTTGGGGAATCGCTTCATTCAATTCGCTCAGGCTCGCTGCCTAATGGACGAAAGTGAAGGCCTTGGAACCGATACCAAAGAGCCGCCCCCGGGTGTCTCTTGGCCGGACAGTTTTCAAGACGTGTTCAACCTCGCCAAGCCGGGGGCGCGTAAGCCCCGTGAGTTCGATTTCATCTCGCAGCTTGGATCGGACGCGCCTCACTTCAACTATCCTCTGCGGCAGGTGGGCGAGCAAAGCTACACGCTTAAAACCAAAGCCGGCGAGGAGGTGGGCACGATCGCGTTAAATCAGGCGATCCGGGAAGCCTATCCCGGAGCCACGTACCTGCATCTCCGCAAGCCTCTTCACATCATCGAATGGCGCAGTTTCGACCGGTCGATCCGTGTGGATGCGTCCAACAAGGCACCGCCAACGAAACCCATTCTTCGTAAGACGGTCAATGTCGGTTTCGGACCCGAGGAGATCGTCAACGGACGGATTCGCAGCAGTGCGTCAGGTGTCCTCGCAGAGGTGATGCTACAGGTGAACGAGTCGGTGGAAGGGTACCGCATCGCGCAAAACACTTATGCGTACAAAGATCTGCGCCAGCTGAACCCACAGATGAACCGCAAGCAGCGGGACTTCAGGACAACAGGTGTAGTTCTACGCATCACAGAGGACTGGTTCGCCGGTGGCGGTCAGACCCAGTCTCGCATTCGCCAGATGGTCGCCGAGGCGCTGGCGGACATACTCAAGCGAGAACGCAGCGTATCTCCAAACGACGTCGATCACGCCCACACTCACATCGCCATTTATCACAACGGCACGCCTCGACGGGCTACCGACACCATCGTCATTTACGACAGCATTTACGGCGGTCTGCGCCTTACCGAAACGCTCTATGATGAATTCGAGCTCTATCTCGCGAAGCTTAATCGGGCTGCCGATCTAGCCGGAGATCAGGCGGCTCTGCCGTTTCACATCACGCAGAAACTACGAGCGTGGACGCTCGATTTGCAACAGGGCACACCAACCCCGGATCGGATTCTAACCGCTCCCGAAGGTGAGTTCATCATATACACACCGGGCAGTATTGTGTCCGTAATGCAGCAGGGCGTCTTGCTGGAACGGACTCTCATTGAGCCGCAGATGCTTCCCTTCGGTGGCGAGGAGATGCTGGTATACAGCTACGACACTGGAGGACGAGGCATCGGCATGGTGCCGCACGACCAAGTCCAGCCGACTGGCAACGAATGGTCAATGTCGTACTGGAACCCGGTCACTCGCGTCATGACCGCGGCCGACGTTGACGACGATGGATTGTTTTAGAGTCCATCTCAGGAGGCGAAAGCTTTGAGGCAGAGCCGGAAAATGTTCGAATCAGATCGCCGGCCGGTCTCGGCAGCCCGCCGACGTTCGGGAGTCATTCCGGGCTTGACTGGCCGAGGTCTTTCACACTGGCCGCCTGCTCGTCACAGCGAGTGGCGGACAGCCCGATCTGTCCGGGCGTGGGCGGGCCAGAAGGCACTAAAGCATCATGGGTAGGTTATCGAAGAAGACTTCGCATCCGTTTCGATCCGGCAGAGGTTGGGAACGACTGCTTCTCGCATCTATAACGGCGGTTCATGTATACCCACGAGGCTTTGATACCTGTAGCGTTTCGTAGCGGTCCAGTTACCAGAGCCTGTAAATGGGCTTCTGTCACGATCCGGTCCTGCCGGAAAGCGGCATTTGGACCAGTTACGGTCGAGACGTGTCGCGGTCGGGTGCAGTTGTCACGCCCGGCGGGCAGGCAAAGGCGCTCAGAATTGGAATCCTGCATTTGCGAGGATTCCAGCCTATATCCCCCGAGGAGCCTGCGACCGCTTGGCCGGATATGGCCGGATACGGCCGGATCGGCCGGTGCTTTAGCCGATCGGCACAGGCGGGGTGTTCGCCTCAGAACCGGGATTCCCGCGTGCCGCCAAGAAAAACCATCCAAGCGTCGGCCTCCTAGATGCAATAGGCCGTTGGCCGGATTCGGCCGGATTTGGCCGGATCACACCGTCCGGCTGGTCCGCTGATAGACGGTGGCCCGCGCCCGGCCCGAGCGTGTAACGAAGCCCTCCGCCTCCAGCTCGGCGAGATCTCGACGCGCCTGGCGTTCGGAAACCTCCTGCTGCCGGACGTAGTCCCAGAGGCGCAGGGTGTCGCCGGGCCGGAGCCACTCGAGGATTTGCGCCTGACGCGGACTAAGCGACGCGCCGGAGGCGGCGCCGGCGGCATAGATGGTGAGTGTCACGCCGCTGGCTTCGCTGACCCACTTGGGCGGACGGCCCTGTAGCGCCTCGCAGGCAGCGATAATCTTCTGGGTGCCGCGGCCGACACGCTCCATCAGCCGACGCAAATAAAGAATGTGCGCGATGTCCGGATTGGTTGGAATCGACGGATGCGGCCGCTTCAGGTCGCCGACCTTGATCTCGCGCGGCAGGCGCCCGGAGTTCCAGATTTCGATGCGGTTCGGAAAGACCGAAACCGTCAGGCCGCCTGAGAAGCTCGCATAGTCCCGGTGCGCCAGCGCATTGACAATGCCCTCACGCAGCGCCTCGATTGCATAGTTGAACCGGTCCTGCCGCATATGTTCGCCAGGCGCGAAATAAGCCTGGATGCGAGTGTGGGCGGACAGTTTCTCGATGAGGCCGTCGTAGACTTTTACCACCGGCCCGTTGAACCACTGGTCATCCAGATAAGCCGAGCCGGTCTTATCGGACTCGAATTGGATGAACCGCACCCGGCACTGCGGGTGTCGGGCCGCCGGGGCCCGCGCAAACAGTACGTCGCAGGCGTTAGTGTATCCGGACGACCGCGCGAGGTTAAGCTCCCGCAGGGCCGCCTCCCCATCGCGGGCATCGATGAAGTCAAACCGGCCGAGCTCGCTGGCCTCGCTGATCGTCGTCAGAACCTGGTTCGTGTCGAGATCGTCAAACTCCAGGCCCAGAGACGGCCGTCGCTCCCAACGATCCGCCTCGACTGACCGGTTCTGGACCATCCGGCGCAAATCCTCCGGGCGGACCAGCTCGGTGCGCGTGCCACGGCGGACGAAGACCCGTCCGTCAACGACATAAGGAACGTCCCGGCCCTCGGGGGCCTCGATGGAGAGGATCGAGTCCCCGTCCTCGACATCGATGCTGAGAGTGAACAGCGCCCGAGGCGAGATGCGCTCCTGCAGGGCAATCTCTAGGGCGCGTCGTATTTCGTCGGGATCCGGACCGACCCCGACGACGGTTCCGTCCGGCGCTACGCCTACGAAGACGACGCCACCGCGCGTGTTCAGCATACCGCAGACGGTGGCGGCGATTTCGTCGAGGTGCGCGGAATCCGCCACGAAGGCAGTCCCCACGCCCTCGCCCTGATCGATCTGGCGGCGGATATCGGCGAAGATCATCAGCCGTCTCCCTGCCGACGAGCGTTGGTCGCGTCCGCCTCAATGCGGTTCATGACGGCTCGCGGGCCGGCCAGGTGTTCCTGCAGGAGGCTTTCGACCTCCTGGAAGCGGTAGAACTGCGCCGTAGCGTAGCGCAGAGCGTCCTCCTCGCTGACGAATTTCTGTACCCAGTTTCCCGTGCGCTCGCGGAAGATGATCTCGTTGCGGATGGCGGCGTCATACATATCGACCACCCGCAGATCGTCGATCACGTTGCTCTCCTTGAACGCGAGCTCGGCCCGGGCCTCCGCCGTGCCATGACCCAACTGCCGAAGCAGGCTGCGCGCAAAGACAACATTGTGGTGGGCGAGAAGCCAGCGCGGCTTGTTGAGCTCGATCGCGGTGATCAGCTCTTTGTGGGTAATGGATATTTCGCCGGGCGCGAGGCCGGATCCGTAGCGGGGGGTGATCAGGCCGAGGAAGATATCGCAGTTCCGGACTGCCTGGATGCAGTTGTCGAAGGCGTTGAGCGTCGAGGTCGTCGGCATCGTGCCCATGTGCGAGCTCCACACCTCGTAACCGAAGCCAGTCAGTACAGCGTAGATGCGCTCGAGCAGCTCCTCCACCCCGTAAACCGTCGAGGAGACCATGATCGTCGGTCGACTGTTCAGTGATCCCGCCATCGGTCCTCGATCCACGGCCGACTCGCCGCGTAGTGTTCCGCGCTATCGCTAAACCAAGACGCACGCGCGATCACGGGCAATCGTGACTTGAGACCGTCGGGCGGGCGCGTCGCTCTGGACCATAGCGGCAATACCCACAACGAATTCAGCGGACCTACCACCGCGGCCTGCCGAGCGTCTGGTTGGGACGATGCGCCAATGTCCGCACCTGACTCAAAGCGCCCCACGCACAACCGCAACGCTCTGGCAGAGGTCTCACTCGTCCTCGTATTCTTTGAACCAACGGTTCTTATCGGTCGGTCGAATCTCCCACAGGTGGCGCTTGCCACGCCCATCCAAAGGCTTCTTCCAGTCACCGGTGAAGCTGTGGGCGATATGGCCCTGACGTCCATGGATCTTATTCACCAGCGGCTTCTCACCGAACTTGGTCGAGAACTGATCAAGCAGGAAGTGTTCAAAATCCTTGAAAGCGTTGGGTGAGCGGCCGTCTCCAACTAGCTCCATATAGAACCGGAACGGTACGTCTCGCAGCGAACGAGACATGTCGAAAATCCAGTTATTAAGATGGGAGCGTAGCCGGTTGGCAATGATGCCTCGGCCGATGTACATAACTTCCGAGCAGCCGTCCTCGTAGCTAACACCAAATCCTTCGCCGATGCAGATCACGTAGACGCCTCGTTTGACGGCGTTGAAGTCACGGTCGCTGGTGGGGCCGCTATCGCCATAAGCGTCGCGCCAAGCGTTACGGACTTGGTGAACCACGCGGTCAATTGTGGCCTTTCTCACGAAAGCCTGCACGTCCTCTGGCTGCTGGTCGAATTTCCGCAGATCGAACCCCAAATCGCGGGCCTCCTCAGACACGCTAATGAGATCCGTGATCGCCCAGTTTACCTCGATACTCGCCACGCTTTTGTGTCCCCCTCTGTGAGCCCCAGCCACTAAACTGGAGTTGGGAATTTTGGCTATGACTTTTTCGGTTGCGGATCTGACCCGTAAATCCGACTGCTTGTCTCGACGATGAGTTGAGCAGATTGAACGTTCCAGGCTTTGTCTGTGTATGTTCTGAGTTATCCTCACGTCCGTCTTACTACGATCCATTTTTAGCCGCTTATCCCTCAGACCTACCTTACGGTCAGCGGGCGCTTCGCTCGCTCCCCGACGAAGATGCATGCCTGAACCACGTCATGAACGTGCGTTTCGGCGGCGTAAGGTGGAACGGATCTTCAGAGTGAGTCTACGGGATGAACGGCTTTCTAGATGTTGGCCAATGCCTGTGCCTGCGCAGCGCAGAACCTACGCGTTCTCGCTGTCTTCCCAGCAAGTTGCTCTCGGAAACATGAGCAATCACGGGACTCCAGCAGCACAGCGACAGGGTGGCAGGGCAAGATAAAATCCGGCCTGCGATCCTTGAACATCGCCGGCCGGGTACATCGGTGAAGGCGAAGGGTTTCGGGGGCGCTGGAGCCCGCCATGACCGAACCGAGAGAACCTGAAGACTATGTATTCAAGCCGCCGATGACGGCGCGGCGGGAGACGCCGCCGACTTGGAAAGTTGGGCGTCTGGTCAGCCGGGCGACGCCGTTGATGCCGCCACGGGCGAGAGCGCGTCACTTCAATTCCAAGGGCTCGGTCCAACGTGTGCGCCCGGTGCGTTCAGCGGCGGGCGGGATGCGTCGGGTCATCGTCAAGGTGCGAGTCGTGCCGATGACGCCGGGCGCGAAGAAGGCGCTGATGACACACGTCCGCTATGTGGCCCGCGAGGGGGCTGGGGTCGAAGGTGAGCAAGGTCAGTTCTTCGATGCGCGCGAGGACGCGGTTGAGGCGTCCGGCTTCGCGCGGCGTTGTGAAGGGGATCGGCATCACTTCCGGATCATCGTCAATCCGGAGGACGGGCGCGACCTGCCCGACCTCAAGGCCTTCACCCGCCGCTTCATGGATCAGGTGGAGACCGACATGGGCACGCCACTCGAATGGGTGGCGGGCGCGCACTACGACACCGGCCGACCGCATCTGCATATCCTGCTGCGCGGCAAGCGCGATGACGGTCGGGATCTGATCCTGCCGCGGGACTACGTCAGCCACGGCCTGCGGCAGCGGTCGCAGGAACTGGCGACCGAGATCCTCGGCCCGAGACAGGAGCGGGCGGCGACGGAGCGAGACGTGACGGCGGACCGGTTCACCCGTTTGGATCAGACCCTAATCGGCGAAGTTCGCGACGGGCGGCTGGGGTTGGACGGATTGCCGGAAGCGCAGCGGACCGACGCGCTACGACGGCTGGTTCATCTGGAAACGCGGGGCTGGGTCGAGCGCGAGGGGCCGGGGTTGTGGACCGTTCCTGCCGATCTTCGCGAGACCCTCCAGCGGGTCGGGGAGCGCGAAGCGAGAGAGGCGGCGGCGGCCAAGGCGATCTGGGGTGGTCGGTGGGGCGGAAAGATCGAGCGGCTTCAGTCGCTGGAGATCAAGGCGGGCGAGAGCGTGGTTGGCGCCTATGCCGGGGTTCAGCCCATCGGGCCCTATGGAAACGGACCGCAGTCCCTGGTGATGGAGACCATGGACGGGCGGCTGGGTCATGTGCGGCTGCCGTCGCTGGACAGCGCGCTGATCCTGGACCGGGTGCCAGAGCGGGCGATCGTTGAAGTGCGCGGCACGGCGCGACCGGAGCGGGCGTCGGACCGGACCATCGCTGAGATCGGGGGAGAGCGCGGCGGGATCTATTCAGCAGTGGAACATCAGGCCGCGCGACCGGGGGACAATCCGGCCTTTATCGAACGGCATGTGCGGCGATTGGAGGCCATGAGCCGCGAGGGCGCATCCCAGGCCTTGGGCGATGGCCGGGTCGCCATTGCGGAGGACTATCTGGCGAAGGCGGCATCGGTGGATCAGGCGCGTCATGGCGCGGTCGACTTGGAGGTGCGGGTGCTGGATGTCCGGCCGCTGGAGCTTCAGCCGCAGGCCAGAGGCGTGACTTGGCTGGACAAGGTCGCCGGCGGGCTGGCCAAGGGGCCGGTGTCGGGTGCTTTAGCAGACGAGGCGAAGGCGCTTGGGCTTCAACGGGCGGCGATGCTGAAAGGCTGGGGCATCGGCTCAGGGGCGCCGATGGGGCTCGGCCAGGGGGAGAGGCGGCAGCTCTGGACCCTGGAGCTGGAGAGCCAGATGGAGCGGCTCGGTCAGACCGGCAAACCGCTGGTCAGGGCTCAAGAGGGGCAGAGGTTCTCCGGCGTCTATCTAGATCGGGTGCATATGGGCGGTCGGACCTATGCGGTGATCGAGAGCAAGGCCGCCGTGACCCTAGCGCCGTGGCGGCCGGCGCTGGAGGCCTGTCGGGGCCAGGCCCTCACCGGCGTGCTGCAGGGCGGTCAGGTAGACTTCCGCTTCGGCCAGTCGCGGGCGCGCGGCTTGGGGGTGGAGCTCTAGAGCGGCGGCGACGCCTCGGAGTCCTGCGCCCAGCCGCCTTGCCGACGCGGCTGGCTCGACGAGGAGCGCAGGCCGGTCAGCTGGTTCCTAGCCCATTCGTGCAGCTTGCTTCTCGGATAATAGGGCGTGCGGCCGAGATGGGTGCAGGGTGGACCGTCGGACCGTGTGCAGAAGATCTTCGCGAGCGTAGAAGGGCGCGCGGCGGATGCCCAGCGTCGCAAGCTCGCGCGAAGCCTCCTTGCGGTTCAGCAGAACGTCTTCGGTCTCTTCGGGGAAATGACGGGTCATTGAGGGTGCTCCTTGGTGAAGGTCCTCAAGCGACGCACTTATCCCCAGGTCGTCAATCCCGCCGAAACCTTCGGTCACAGAGGGGTTGTTTCAGGGCTGTTCACGGCGTTTCATTTTCACATTCCGTCAAGCAATGTGATCGGGCGATGTCTCAAACACCCACAGATCAGGCGGTGGCGGCCTTGGTCGTCATTTCGGCGATGCGGGCTTGGCAGAGGTCGGCGACAAGATCGCGCAGATGGCGGGCGCGAGCCATGAGCCAGTCCAGATCCTCGGCCGAGGCGTCGTACTGATCGCTGGAGCGGGCTTCGACATAGGCGCGCTTCAGCAGTTCAAACCGGCGCCGGTCGAAGCGGTATTCGCGGGGCCAGGCCTCGACCAAACCGGTGTTCACGTCCTCGGCCAGGGAGCGGAGGAACTTGATGTTGTGGGAGCGCGGGAAATAAAAGGTGTGGACCAACAGAAAGCAGGCGTAGGCGGTCTCGACCGCCTTGGTGGAGATTGAAGGCGGCGTGAGCCCGGAGGTGAGGTTCCGCGTCTGATCGATCCATCTGCCCTTGAGCGGTATTCAGCCACTCTCCGATATCGCGGTGTTTCTTCTCATAGAACCGCACCGCCGTATCAAGCGCGTCTTGCGCCGTCATCGGCTGCGGCGTCGCGAAGGGATGGCCGGGAATTTCGTAAAGAGCGATGCCGTCTCGGACGATGTCGGTCCAGAAGTACTCGCCGCGTCGCAGGGCGTCGTTGACCTGCTGGAGGTCGTGGACGATCAGATTGACGGTCCTGCCGATGGCCTGGTCGCGAAGGATCTGGTCCTCGGAGTTCCACCAATAGTCAGCGATGTTGGTCAGCTTCTCGTGGCTGACCAAGATCAGTAGATCGAAGTCCGATAGGTAGCCGTTTTCGGGTTCATCGACCCAGTCGGTGCGCGCGTACGAGCCGAACAGAATGATCTTGTAGACTTGGCCGCCGCGACGCCAGGTCTGGGTGCCGCCGCCGCCGCCGTTCTTGGCCGCTTCGAAACCGGCGAGCAGGAGGTCGCGGATGCGTTCGAGTTCACGTTGCTGGCGTTCGGGAAGATGGTCGAGCTCGGACCGCATCAGACGAGTCTAACCGAAAATTCTCGGGGTGCATCAGCGAACGGCAGCGCTGGGAGAAATATACGGCTGAACGTTGAGCGTTGCCGGATCGCCGCCTCTGCAGAGAGGCAGATCCAAAAACAGCCGAAGTCATGATAAGAATGACAAGCGGTTATTCAACTCGTTCTGAATCTTACAATCGGCTCCTGCCGCACCCACTATGGCAGATGCGACAATGCAGCCTCGACTGCCGTCTTGGCATCAGGGCAATGAACCGTCTGCACCTTACCTGAAGCCCAATGCCAAACGGTGAACCCGCTCCCGCTGTGCGTTCCGATCTGACCACCGGGCGCTACCGTCCCCTGCCCCTCTGAAATGAGGCGCAAGAGAAGTCGCTGCTTGTCACCTGTGGCATCGATCGAGAAGAGTTTACGCCCTGAGTCCTCTGCGAGCAGATGCGGCCCCTTGGTGTCGATCGCTACAACTGTCTGCCCAACCCAAACTAAGAAATCGGGCCAGAAGGTCGCCGTCGCGCCACGATCCAAAAGGGGAATAAAGTACCCGGACTGCTCCGGGTTCCGACACCAGAGACGCTGCGTCCTGTCGATCGCATGAGCGATCTTCGTTTCGAGCTTGTTCAGCCCGCTGTAACGGGGGTGGAGCGCATTCGAGAAGGTTTCCGCTTTGGCAGGATTTAGAGCGATGGGGCCCACGGCGTAGGGCGGATCAGCTTCCACCTGTAGGAGCCGGGAGTTTTGCACGAACGCATCCACAACCCGAGCGGCAAGCCCACGGACATGTGCGGCGGCTGCGCTGTTGATCTCCACCAAGGCATCGAACCTCGGATCCTCGATATCGACCTGATTGATGGGGCCACCGTTACGGCGAAGGCCTCCCGGAAAGAGCCGCTGGATCTCCCGACGGAAGATGGCTCGAACCGTCACCCGATTGCTGTGATCAACCTCGATCCATTCGAAAGTCGAGATTCCGCGCCCGCCGATCTCCTGGAGGACCTGCATGCGGGCACCTTGCCCCTCGGTGCTGGTGCCTCCTGATGAGAAATCGATCAACTCGTCCACGATCTGTCTAATTGGAGATCGAGCCGGGCCGGAATTGATCGACGTGGTAGGAACCCACTTCAGCTTCGAGGGCGGGGCGCGGAACATACCGGCCCTCTGGTTAGTCGGTCGGACCGTCAGCTCGATAGCGGGATGTTCGTCCGCTAAGTGGCTCTGCAGGTCACTCAGTATGCCCTCGAAAACGCCCTTCTCGTCGGACCGAATGTAGAAATGGGCAGTGTTCAGGACTGGATCTGCGTAGTGCATCGCTCCTGGTTGCCGCAGCGTTCGGCCCACAACCTGAGTGACCTGCCGCGCCGAGGCCATTTCTTTATCGATATAGGCAAAACCGCAAGCTGGATCGTCCCACCCTTCTTGTAGCCCCAGATTGAAGATGATGTGCTCGAATCCACCCTCCGCGAACCGATCATAATCCCTGTCGCCGCCACCGAAAAGATTGAAAGCCGGAGGTGGCGGCGTCTTCTTGGCGAAGGTAAGGTTACAGTACACAGCGATTTTTGAAGGGTCCACGCCACTGGCAACAAGGTGACGCCAGATGACTATGGGCCGAGCCCGCCGTTCCTCGAATGACCGCTCAACGTCCTCCGCGATTGAGGTGCCGTCCACCGTGTTGGTCGTGGACACGTAGATCGCCTTCGGCCTGAATGGCTCCGAAAGCACTGCGGCAGCAGCCTCGGCGTCCTTCATATCCGCCAATAGCGCATCCACGGCCGTCTCCATTGGAGTGACGTACCCGCCGAGCGAGATCCGCTGCTTGACAAGGCCAGACTTGACGACGGCGGGACTGCTCACCACCGTGCGAAAGTCATCCTGGGTCCAACCGCGCTCGCCACGTAAGCGCGCAATGACCATTTCCATCGCTGTCGGCACGCTTGGCGTAGCACTTGCAGAAATGAGAGCGTCTGGACCTAGTTCTAGGAGACGTTCAGTTTGTAGGTCGGAAAGGTTCTGGCCTTCATCGTAGATTACGATCAGGGGCCGCCGCTGACCATCGGCAATACGTCGGTTCTTTAGAAGGTTCCAGAGAGACTCGTCAGCCAAATCAAGCTGGGCTTCGAAAACCTTCCGGTCGTTCCCCTCCTCATCTTTGCGAGCGAACTTACCGACAGTGGCGATGAGGAGCAGTGGAGTTGTCGCATCTTCGACATGCGCCGGGGCCAGTTCAAGCAGCGGCTTCACTAAGAAGTTGGGGATGTTCTCGGCGTATTTGCCTGACGTGAGATTGGTATATGTCTGGCCCACGACCACTCGCCCCTTGGAGAGCCAAAGGACGACAGGTTCACGCGGAACACGGCTCCGCATCTGTGAGATCGCATCTGCCAGCATCAATGTCTTGCCGCTGCCTGTGATCGAGACCAGCATCTGAAAGAACGGCAGACGCCGCTTCATATCGATCATCAGCGGATCGACGATGTAGTCGCTGAACCGGTCGGCGATCTGCGTCGATGCAGCTTCTTGGAATGGGAGAAGATTCACTAAGCCACCTCCCCGTCGGCCGCGTTGAAGCTTTCATTCTCATCCAGCCCTAGATGGGAAAGTATTCTATCCGGAATTTTCCAGAACCGCACGTTTGGCGACTGAAAATCTTCATAGCGAGCGTAAACGTGGAACGGCGGCTTTAGACCGGCCTTCTTCGCTTCAGTCGTGACGACTTTGTAGCTTTCGATGTCAAGCGTCCCAACTGGACCACCATTGTTCCAAATGAGAAAATATCCCTCATCAAGCTCATCCCGACCAATCAAATATTGATAGCCATCCTCCTCGAAACGCTGGAGGTTCGGCGCTGTTCGCCGATGCGTCTCCCAGTGTGAGGTGAGAACGACGTCAATCAACTCGTCCCGCTTCATGTTCATGACAGCTCGGGCATCGATGGTCCGGGTGAGCATACGGAACTCGAACCCCCCACCAAGCGGCTCGACGCGCTGGTGATCGGGACGCTCACCGGTAATCGCGTTGTGCATTCGCCGCCACGTCAGTGTGCGGGCATACTTGTCGCCGTTCTCGGGCGCTCCCTGTTCAATGAGAATGAAGCGACGTTTGCTGCCCGTCTCGTGATTAAGTTCCAGTAGCGCGTGCCCGCTCGAGCCCGAGCCGGCATAAGGGTCCATCACCAGGCCGTCGCTGGGACACCAGATCTGAATGATCTTTTTGAGGAGGCGAAGCGGCTTCACAGTATCGAAGCCATGGTCCTTACCTACAACGGCGTCGAGTTCCCGCTTGGCCAAGTCGGTGTGACCTGACTCAGCATGCGGCCAAGAGGCCGATCCAATCTCGAGGGCGTCGTCGTATTGCTCCTCTTCCCAAAAGGTAGTCGGGACTTTCCCTTCCCTTATCAGATGGACGTAGTTCTTCAGGCGAGGCCGTCCATGACCGGCTCTACGCGATTTGTCATCGCGGAAGTAGAGGGACGGCCAGTTGCCGGCCTCGCGGCGCGCTTGCGCGCGTTCCACCGCTACCGCGACGACGCGATCTTGCGCCGGATCGTAATCGCCTGACAGGGAGACAGTAGATCCCTTCAGCACCAGGGCCTTGCCCCGACCATCTCCAATATCCTTTTCGATATAATCCGTTCCCCATTCGGCAAGCATTTTCTTAGCGCCTGCCTTAGTGAAGTTTACCCAATGGGAACGGGCCTCAGGCATATTATTGTCGAACTTGAACTCCCCGTTTGGGTAGTGAAGATTGCCAGTGAATGGAGATTGGATGGCATACGCTGTTTCCTTACGGTGCTGACGCGCTGTTGGGTCTGACGGTATCCAATCGCCATCGGGATCCTTATCGATATTTTTGACGGTTCCCCTGTTAAGACTGATCCGGCCAGTATCCGCCCGCGTCCGATCCTTTGCATAAACCAGAACATACTCCGTCGTCTTAGAGACGGTTTTCGAATCATTCTTAGGCGAGTATGCTTTCTGCCAGTTTATTATGCCGAGACGATTAGACTCGCCAAAGACCTCATCCATCATCATGCCCAAATGGAAGAGCTCGTTGTCGTCGATACAGATCGCAATAACGCCAGTCGGCCTCAGCATGGCCTTCATCATCTGAAGGCGTGGCATGAGAGACTTGATCCATTTGGTATGACGCGACCCATCTTCCTTGGACACTATAGTGCCTAGATCTGGGTCGTTGGGATCGTTGTCCTACCGATCATTATATCTGAAAGTTTGACCGGTATTGTAGGGAGGATCGGTTAAAATTAAATCGACCTCCCCTCTGTACTTGTAAAGCGTAACCATAGCCTGCAGGTTCTCGCCTTCAATCAGGAGATTTCTTGATTGTTCGGCCGCGCTGCCGACATGAAGTTTAGGCTCCCGCCTCATTTGCCGCGGCCGGACCCGTTTCGCGATTTCCATCGCCGTCCGCTTACCGTGAAAACTGAGGGCTACTCCGTTGGCGAGAAGGCTTCTGGCAAGCTTGAGAAGGTCCTCACGGTCTAGGGCGTCAAGCGCCTGCAAGTCATCCTGTTTAACGCTCACGCCACATTCCCGCCGACGGCCTATCTTGATTTTGGCTTGAATAGCACGCTCAACCTCGGGCGGGCACCCCGCCTTGGGACAACTTAGTGGCGAGACCGGGAATGCGCTGGCGGCTCCGGCGAAATCGGTTCGCTAGAACCCGACGCATGCGAGTTCATGATGAATTGCCGCCTCAACTCCGGCTTCGCCCACGCTTGCTAGGAAGCCTCAACTCCCCGACGAGCCGGTGCGCGCGCGACCTGGCGTCTACTTCAGCCCGCGGTGTTTGAACAAAGCCTGCAACGCCCTAAGAAGCCCCTATAGGCGAAATTCAGGCGCAAAGCCGTTGGTGGGCGTGTTGGTGGGTACACACCGATCGCGTTCAAAAAAACGTTTAACAACAACAGACGTGGCGGACAGAGAGGGATTCGAACCCTCGGTAGGCTTTCACCTACACACGCTTTCCAAGCGTGCGCGATCGACCACTCCGCCACCTGTCCTTTTCACGCTGCGTCTTGCGCGCCGCCGGAGGTCGATCCGGCGGGAGGCGGGCCTGATAGAACACCCTCGCCCCCTCGGCAAGCGCCTCTCGCATCCCCATATGGACTTCAACGTCATTTTCCGATGAGGGAGCCGCAAATGCTGTTCAAGAAGACTGCCGAAATGCCCACGCCCGAAACCGCCCTGCCCGGCCGCGCCGAGCCGCTGGACACCGATGTGAACCACTATGTCAGCGGCAACCCGCTGAAGGGGCCGTACCCCGACGGCTTCCAGACGGCCATCTTCGGCATGGGCTGTTTCTGGGGGGTGGAGCGGATCTTCTGGCAGCTGCCCGGCGTGTGGGTGACCTCGGCGGGCTATTCCGGCGGCCTGACGCCGAACCCGACCTATGAAGAGACCTGCACTGGCCGGACGGGTCATACCGAGGTGGTCAAGGTCGTGTTCGATCCCGCCGTCATCACCTATGCCGAACTGCTGAAGGCCTTCTGGGAGAACCACGACCCGACCCAGGGCATGCGCCAGGGCAACGATGTCGGCACCACCTATCGCTCGGCCATCTACACGCTGAACGCCGAACAGCAGGCCGAGGCGGAGGCCTCGCGCGACGCCTATCAGGCCGCCCTGACCCAGGCCGGGCGCGGAACGATCACCACCGAGATCGAACCGGCCGGCGAGTATTTCTACGCCGAGGGCTATCACCAGGGCTATCTGGCCAAGAACCCGGCCGGATACTGCGGCATCGGCGGGACCGGCGTGGTCTGCCCCATCGGGGTCGGCGTCGACGCCTGACCTATGCGACGGCCGCCGGGTTTCAACCGGCGGCCAGTCGGCCTATGGATCGGCGAAAAATGGGAGCGCTCATGTCCGCCTTCGTCCATCCTGACGAGATCCGCAGCCGGTTTTCGGCCGCCCTGTCCGCCATGTACCGGGCCGAAGTGCCGCAATACGGCGACCTGCTCACGCTGGTGGCGTTCGTCAATGCGCAGACGTTGAAGGCGGATGCGGGCGGTGCGGACCGGCTGGCGGCGTCCGGCGAACTGGCGCGTCTGTCGGAGGAACGCCACGGCGCCATCCGTGTCGGCACGGGCGATGAACTGGCCACGATTGCGCGCGCCTTTGCGGTCATGGGGATGGAGCCGGTCAGCTATTACAACCTGGCCCCCGCCGGGGTGCCGGTGCATTCGACCGCCTTCCGCCCCGTCGATCCGGCGGCCCTGGCGCGCAATCCGTTCCGGGTCTTCACCTCGCTGCTGCGGCTGGAGTTGATCGAGGACGAAGCCTTGCGCGCGGAAGCGGCCGAGACCCTGGCCCGCCGCGACATCTTCACCCCCGGCGCGCGTGAGCTGATCGAGACGGCGGAGGCCGCCGGCGGTCTGGACGAGGCTCAGGCCGATCGTTTCGTGTCCGAACTGCTGGAGACCTTCCGCTGGCACGCCCAGGCGACCGTCAGCGCCGAGACCTACGAACGGCTGGTCGCCGCCCACCGACTGATCGCCGACGTGGTCAGTTTCAAGGGGCCGCACATCAACCATCTGACGCCGCGCACGCTGGATATCGATGCGGCCCAGGCCGCCATGCCCGCACGCGGCATCAGCCCGAAGGAAACCATCGAGGGTCCGCCTGCCCGCGCCTGTCCGATCCTGCTGCGCCAGACCAGCTTCAAGGCGTTGCAAGAAGCCATCACCTTCCCCGGCGCCGACGGCCCCACGGCGGGCGCCCACACCGCCCGCTTTGGCGAGATCGAACAGCGCGGCTGCGCCCTGACCCCGGCCGGTCGCGCCCTGTATGACGAGGCCCTGGCGAAGAAGGACTTCTCCGCCCTGCCCGACGATTGGGACGCCCTGCGCCGCGCAGACCTGGCCTGGTTCCGCTACCGCGCGACGCCTGAGGGGCTGGCCGGCCGGGCGGGAACCGCTGATCTGGACGCTCTGATCGCCTCGGGCCACGTCGTCGCCGAGCCCATCACCTACGAAGACTTCCTGCCCGTCAGCGCCGCCGGCATCTTCCAGTCCAACCTGGGCTCGGAGGCCCGCGAAACCGCCTACGCCGTCGATCCCGCCAAGGCCGATTTCGAACAGGCGCTGGGTCGCCCCGTCCAAGACGAGATGGCCCTTTACCGCGCCGAACAGGACGCCTCGATCACGGCGACGCTTAAGGCCTTGGGCCTGACGGAGATGGTCTAGTCCGTTCAACCGGATGCGGGGCTGGCGGCGCCCCGCGTCCATCCGGCGTCTTGCCTGATGCGCAGACGCGGATCATAGACGCGGCCGTGAACCCGTCCGCTTCCCCGACCCAGCGCCGTTACGATCTCGACTGGATCCGGGTCGGCGCCTTCGGCCTGTTGATCCTGTATCATGTCGGCCTGGTTTACGGGGTCTATGACTGGCACATCCACAGCGCCCATACCTTCGAGTGGATGCGCGAGGCGATCCTGGTCACCAATCCCTGGCGGCTGACCCTGCTGTTTCTGGTGTCCGGCGCCGCCCTGCGGTTCATGACGTTCCGGCGCACCCCGCGCGAGGTCGCCCGCGTCCGTTTCGAACGACTGGTCCCGCCCCTGATCTTCGGCGCCCTGGTTCTGGTGCCGATCCAGTCCTGGATCGAGTCGATGGACAAGGGCGGCTGGCCCGGCGGCGTCGTCGGCTTCGTCGCCTGGCTGAGTCATGAGTTCGGCTGGAGCGGCCTCGCCGACGGCGTGCCGGTCAACCATCTGTGGTTCATCGTCTATATCGCCGTCTACAGCCTGGTCGCCGTCATCCTGTGGCGTCAGCCCGGCCTGATCGACCGACTGGGCAATGGGCTGGAAAAGGCGCTGACAGGCCCGCGTCTGCTGGTCCTGCCGATCCTCTATCTCTTCGCCATCCGGTGGCTGCTCTTTCCCTGGTTCGGCCTGACCAACACCCTGCACAACGACTGGTACAATCACGCCCTGTCGTTGGTCGCCTTCCTGTTCGGCTTCAGCATCGTCGGCCGCGAGAGCCTGTGGCGCACGATGGAGCGCTATCGCTGGATCGCCCTGGCCCTGGCGGCCGTCGCCCTGCCGATCATGATGGTCCAGGTCTGGCATCCCGGCGCGCGGGCCTTTTGGGGCGTGCCCAAGGCCGCCGTTTACGGCATCGACCAATGGGCGGTGATCGTCGCCATCCTGGGCTTCGGCTATCGCCATCTGCGCGACCGGGGCGGCCCTGCGCTCAGCTATCTGACGCAGGCGACCTTTCCCCTCTATCTGGCGCACCAGACGGTGCTGGTCGCGGCCGTCTGGATCATCCGCCCGGCGAACCTGCCGGCGCCGGTCGAACTGCTGTCCCTTATCGCCATCACCTTCGTCGGCAGCCTGGCGATCTATGAGGTCGTGCGTCGCATCCCGGCCATTCGCCCGCTGTGGGGGCTGAAGCCGCTGGACGGCCGGCCCTGGCCGCTGGACCTTCATGCCCTGCTGAAGCCGCAGGTTCGCTATCACCGCCGTCGTCGGCTGCTGGGCGTGGGCGTCGCCGCGCCGCTTCTAGCCCTGACGGTGGTCGCCGTGGCCATCCTGGCCTACCCCGGCTTCAACAATGCGACCCAGTATCTGAGCGAACTGGGTGGGGCGACGGCCAAGGCGCCGATCATCTTCAACGGCGGGGTCTTCGTCGCCGGCGTCATGGCCGGGCTTGCGGGGATCGGCTTTGGTCTGGCCATCTACGCCCTGACCGGCGCGCGGGTCGCAGCTTGGGTCATCGCTATCGTCTTCATCCTGGCCGGCGGCGGCATGTCGGCCTCGACCCTGTGGCCCTGGCCCGATCCGCGCCACATGGTCATCAACTTGGCCCTGGGCATTCAGTTGGCGCCGATGCTGCTGCTGTGGGGGCTGGGCAAACGCCGGGACCTGCCGCGCCTGAAGCTCTTCCTCGCCGTCACCTTCGTCGTCATGGCGATCCTGACGGTCCTGACCAAGCACCTCGTCTTCCCGGGCACGGTCAACGACGCCAACGTCGGCTGGTGGGAGCGTCTCTACGCCATCGTCCTGGTCTGCTGGGTGGGGGTTGCAGCCTGGGTGCTGGATCGTAAACTGCTGTCGGTCGCCACGGAGTCGCCGCACGGTGGCCCGGCTTCCGCCCGGTTTGACGTTCCAGCCTGACTTCACCCCCACATTTTTTGGTTTCATCAACATTGCGTGATTGAAAATCGCGCGAATGTGATCGATTATGCAGGTCGTGTTGCAGTGCAGCACTCCGTGTCGTCCCCAGCCCTCGGGACGACATCCGGTTCACTCGGGGGCGTCCAGAGCGGCATGAACAAGCTGGCGATCCGGCCTGTCGAACAGGCTGAAATCGAGACGACGATCCACGGCGCGCAAACGCCCGGCTGGTCGTGGCTGCCCGACGAGGCGCCGCTGGCCATGCCGGTTCAGTCCCTGTCCGCGCCCGACGCCGTCGCCGACGTGACGCCCGCGACCTCGCCGCGCACGGTTGCGGCGCGCCGCTTGGCCCTGCTGGCCGGCACCATCGTCCTGACCGGCCTGTCGGCCATCACGCCCTTCTACCTTTATGCCCGCAAGGGTTGGGACGGCACCGAGATCCTGGCCTTCAGCCTGTTCATGGTCCTGATCACCGCCATCTCCTGCTGGTTCGTCAGCGGTCTGATGGGCCTGTTCGTCATGCTGCGCGGCAAGGATCAGGCGGACCTCGCCTTCTCGCCGCATCCGCCGATACCGCGCACCCGCACCGCCCTGCTGATGCCGCTGTACAACGAGGACGCCCGTTCGTCCTTCGCGCGCCTGTCCCAGATCGATTCCTGCCTGGCGCGTCTGGGCGCCTCGTCGGCCTTCGACATCTTCGTGCTCAGCGACTCGACCAAGGAAGACGCCGCCGCCGCCGAGCGTTCGGTCTTCCAGGCGTTCCGCATGGCCGCCAACTCCAAGGCCTTCTACCGTCGCCGCACCGACAACGCCGAGCGCAAGGCCGGCAACTTGGCCGAATGGGTCCGTCGTTTCGGCGGCGCCTATGAGAACATGATCGTTTTGGACGCCGACAGCACCATGGCCGGCGAGACCCTGCTGCGTATGGTCGACGCCATGGAGCGCAATCCCGGCGTCGGCCTGATCCAGACCGCCCCGGTCATCATCAAGGCTCGCACCATCTTCGCGCGCGTGTCCCAGTATTCGGTGCGCCTGTACGGCCGCGTCGCCGCTGCCGGTCTGGCCTATTGGACCGGTTCGGAATCCAGCTACTGGGGCCACAACGCCATCATCCGCACGCGCGCCTTCGCCGCCTGCTGTGGCCTGCCGCATCTGAAGGGCCGCAAACCCTTCGGCGGTCACATCATGAGCCATGACGTCGTCGAGGCCGCCCTGATGCGCCGCGCCGGCTGGGCCGTCCACGTCACCGCCTCGCTGGACGGATCGTGGGAAGAGACCCCGCCGTCGATCACCGACTTCATCCGCCGCGACCACCGCTGGTTCCAGGGCAACCTGCAGCACCTGGGCCTGATCACGGCCAAGGGCCTGTCGCCGATGAGCCGCCTTCAGCTGCTGATGGGCTGTATGGCCTATCTATCGTCGCCCCTGTGGCTGGCGTCGCTGATGGTCGGCCTGTTCATCCAGATGTTCTATCCGGTCGACTGGACCAGCTTCTTCTACATCCTGAACCCCCAGTTCACGCCTTTCATGCTGGCCTCCTTCCTGTCCGGCGTGCTGCTGATTGGGCCCAAGTTCATGGGCGCCGCCCTGGTCCTCAGCCGTCCGGCCGAGTTGCGCGCCTTCGGCGGCCGTCGCGCCATCGCCAAGGGCATGGCGGCCGAGATCGCCCTGTCGGCCATCCTGGCCCCCATCCTGATGGTCGCCAACACCAAGGCCTTCATCCAGATCGTCTCGGGCCACGACACCGGCTGGTCGACCCAGCAGCGCGAGGCCGACGGCCTGGCCTGGTCGGACGCTTTCCGCGCCATGCGCTGGCAGATGATCGCCGGCGTCGGCTTCCTGATTCCGCTGGCGGTTCGTCCCGACCTGGCCACCTGGTTCGCCCCGATCGTCCTGCCGCTGCTGCTGGCCGCGCCGATCACCGTCTGGACCTCGCGCGTCCGCTCGGGCGACAAGCTGGCGGCCAAGGGCTATCTGGTCACCCCGGTTCAGGACGGTGTCAGCGTTTCGCCGGCCGTCCTGCACACGCCTCGCTCGCCGCTGCGTGCGGTCGCCGGCGGCGTCCTGGCCCCCGTCGCTGCGCCTGCGATGGTCCCGGCCCGCGCGCCCGAGCGGTAATCGACCGATGCGTGGCGGCCACAGTGTCGCCACAACCGTTACAGCAACGCTCGACGTCAATCTCGATCGGCCGCACTCTGTCCCCTGACCTTTGCGGGGAGACCTGATTCCATGGCCAAATCCACCGGTTCCGACGCCAAGCCTGACCTGCGGCTCGTCGCGGCCGAGGCCGAGATTTACGACCTGATGAAAGCGCCCGAAACCACCGCCGATCGCGTCAAACGCCTTCAGCTCGAAGCCCACGCCCTGGCGCTGGAAGAGATCGAAGGTCTGGAAAAGCTGTTGCTGGAAGCCGCCGCCAAGGCCAAGGCCATCGCGGACGGCGGCGACGCCTATCCGGTGGGCGCGCGCGAGATCGCTTCGCGTCTCGCCGCCGATCTGCCGACCAAGGCCGAGACCATCAAGACCATCGTCCACCGCGTCGGCTGATAACCGAAGCTGGGCCGTCGGAACGACCCGCCTGCCCGTCCGCTTTCCTGAAGACCCCATCTTCAGGAGACGACATCCATGGACGACCGGACCCACGCGCGCGCCGAAGACATCGCCGATCAGGAACGCGCCATCCAGCGCGACATAGACGCCAAGGACAAGGCGTCCGGCGATGACAAACCGTCCGGCGCGATGCAGGCCGGCGCCCGTCCCTACCCCGAACCGGCCTTCCCGAAACAGCACCAGACCAAGCCGGGCGACGAGGCGGCTCTGGATCCCGCGCCTATGTATGACGCCCCCTTCTGGAACGGATCGGGCAAGCTGGACGGGTTCGCCGCCCTGATCACTGGCGCGGATTCCGGCATCGGCCGTTCGGTCGCCGTCCTGTTCGCGCGCGAGGGCTGCGACGTGGTCATCTGCCATCTGGACGAAGACGCCGACGCCGAGACGACCAAGGCCGCTGTCGAGGCCGAGGGTCGCCGCGCCGTGGTTTTGAAGGGCGATGTCTCCGATCCCGCCTTCGCCGAGATGGCGGTCAAGGCCACGCTCGACGCCTTCGGCCGCCTGGATGTCCTGGTCCCGAACGCCGCCTTCCAGGAACACGTCCCCGCATTCGAGGACCTGACTTACGAGCATTTCGACCGCACGCTGAAGACCAACCTCTACGGCTATTTCAACATGACCAAGGCGGCGGTTCCGCACATGAAGGCCGGCGGCGCCATCGTCATGACCGGCTCGGTCACCGGTCTGATGGGCAATAAGGATCTGCTCGACTATTCGCTGACCAAGGGCGGCATCCACGCCTTTGCCCGTTCGCTGGGCACGCATCTGGCGCCGCGCGGCATTCGCGTGAACGTCGTCGCGCCCGGCCCGGTCTGGACCCCGCTGAACCCCGCCGACAAGGATGCCGAGGCCACCTCGAAGTTCGGCGCCGACACGGTGATGAAACGCCCGGCCCAACCCGAGGAAATCGCGCCCGCCTACGTCTTCCTGGCCTCGCCCCAGATGTCCAGCTTCATCACCGGCGAGATCCTGCCGATCATCGGCGGCTACGCCGGCGGCTGAACCGAAACCGCCGCCCTGCAGTCGCAGGGCGGCGGCATCGCCTAGGCCAAGACGTCGTCGTAGTCGGGATGCCGCTTGTGCCAGGCGACGGCGTAGCTGCAGCGCGGAAACAGCTTCAGCCCCGTCTGGCGCGCATGGTCGGCCAGCGACTGCATGAACCGCCCCGCCGCGCCTGATCCGCGCAGCGACGGCTCGGCCTCGACATGCAGGATGATCCGCGCATCGCCCTTCACGGCATAGTCGGCCCAGACCAGGCCCGCGCCCTTGTCGTCGTCGAACGCCTGTTCGAACCGGTTGTCGCCTTCGACGTCCTTGAACTGTCCCATCGGGTTCTCCTTTGACGGATCAACCACCAAGGCCGTCGGGACGTTCCGAGTTTCAGATCGGCTTGTCGTTCAGCAGGTTCAGCAGGCCGATCACGCTCTTGATTGTGAACCAGACGCTCAGCAGGAACCAGACCAACAGGAATAGCAGCAGGAACGGAATCCCGATCAGCACCACCGACGCCACGGCGCTGACGAAGATCCCGACCCAGGCCGCGATGGTCCACCAGAAGACCGACCAGAACAGCCGGATCTGCGCCTCGACATGCTGGCGCGCCACGCCCGTCGCCGTCCCGCGCGTGACATAGGACACCACCAGCCCGATCAGAACCAGCACGTTGGCGCTGGGGATCGACAGGATGAACAGGGCCCAGGCGATCAGCGCCCCGACCTTGCCCTCGGACGGCTGTCCGGCGATGAAATGGGGTTCGTTCGTCATCGTCGGTCCTTCAGAACAACAGGCTGCGGGGGTGAGGAACGGCCTGTCCGCTCTTCAGTTTCAGCACCCCGAACGCGCCGCGCGCCAGAACCCAGATCGCCAGGGCGAACAGCACCAGCACGCCGATGTTGACCACTATCAGAAGGGCACCGACGACCGCCGCCCCGACGGCGCCCACGATGGTGCGTTGCTGATAGACGGCGTGGCTGTGCTCCAGTTGATCCGTCGCCCCGTCGCGCCGCATCACCGCCAGCAGGGCGACCAGGCACGACACGCCCAGCGTCGGCACCGCCAATAGGATCAGCACATAGATCGCATACAGCCGCATCGGCACGACCGGTCCTTCACGACGCGGCGCAGCCTCGGCCGTCAGACGCTGGCGCACCGCGCGTACGGCCGGCGCCGCTTCGCCCTCGACAGGCGTCGCCTCGGACCGAGGCGGAAACGGCGCCGTCGGCCGGGTCGTCGGGCCAGACCGGTCGAAAGGCCCTGGCCCCGGCGCCAATTCGGGCGGGTCGAACAGGTCTGGTTCGCGCTCCTCGGCGGTAAACGGCTCCGGCTGGCGCTCACGCGCACGGCCCGCCAGCGACGCAGGCGAGACGAAGCCGACCTCGGCGTCATGATCGTGGTCGTGATCGCGGGGCGCTGCTGGGTCTTTCGGATCGCCGGGTTCGGCCATGAACAACGCTTCTGTCACGCCGGACGCCCGGCTGGAATCTGCCGACGACAATGGCGGTCGGCGCGGCGCGAAGCAACCGCCCTTACCGCCCCAGCACGATCTCGCAGCCCGGCGCCGCCACCGCCGCCAGGGCGCCGGGCTTTTCGATCCGCACCGTGGCCCGCTGTACCCGGCCGTCCTCCAGGCACGCCCGCGCCAGCCGTTCGGCGAAGGTTTCCACCAGCCCCACATGTCCCTCTGCGGCGATGGCGCGCGCGGCGTCGGCCACGGTTTCATAGTTGATGGTGTCGCCCAGCCGCTCGATGGGGCCTGGCTCCAACTCCAGCGTCACATCGATCACCAGCCGCTGCAGCCGCCCCTGCTCGTGGTCATAGACCCCGATCCCGGCCTCGACCTCCAGCCCGCGCACGAACACGCTCAGCCGCTCGAAACGCAGCGGATCGTCCGCCGGAGCCGGCGTCGCCAGAGGAGAGGAAACCACGCGCTACTCCTGGATGTCGGGGGTGCGCCAGGCCAGATGCTGGCCCCCATCGACGGCGATCATCTGGCCCGTGACCATCCGGGCGTCAATCAGCCACAGCACCGCCTCGGCCACCGCCTCGGGGCTGCCGGGCGTTTCCAGCAGGGTGGCGCGCGCCTCGGCGGCGAACTCTTCGGGCGTCTGGTGGATGGACGGCAGGGTCGGCCCCGGCCCCACCCCGTTGACCCGGATGCCGGGCGCCAGCGCCTGGGCCAGGGTCTGAGTCGCCCACCACAGGCCGTTCCGCGACAGGCTGTAGGAGAAGAAGCGCGGATCTGGCTTCAGCACCTTCTGGTCCAGCAGATTGACGACGGCGCCCTCGACAGCCTGGGCGGCGAACGCCTCGGCCAGCACGATCGGCGCCCTCAGATTGGTGTCGAGATGCAGGTCCCAGCTGTCGCGCGTCAGCTCGCCGATCCGGTCATCCTCGAACACCGAGGCGTTGTTGACCAGCACGCTGACCGGCCCCAGCGCCTCGACCGCCGCGGGGATCAGCGCCCGCACCCTGGCCTCGTCCGTCAGGTCCGCCTGCAACAGGCACGCGCGCCGTCCCAGGCCCGCGATCTCGTCGGCCAGGGTCCGGGCGTCGTCGCCCGACGCATGATGATGGATCGCCACGTCGAACCCGGCCTGGGCAAGCTTCAGACAGATGGCCCGCCCGATCCGCCGCGCCCCGCCCGTGACCAGGGCGACGCCCCGCTCAGAGCGAGCAGCCGCCTCAGTCAACCCGACCGAACTCGAACACGTTGAACGCCGCCAGAACGGCGATGAAGCCGAAGATGATGCCTAGAGCCAGCATGGAATGCTCCTGTTGTCCGTCTTGGCTTAGAGCGGGATGGGGCGGGGTTCAAGCGGCGTGATAGATCGCCCTGATCTGTATGGCGTCATTGCCAGACGCCTCGGCTCCTCGATCGCTTGCTCCAAGCCTCATTATACGCGCGGCGAACCTCGGGCGTCATGGCCCACATGAGCTGAACCCGGATGGTGGTGGCGCAGTATCGAGGATCAGCCCGCCGGTCGTGCGGCGTCACGATGGCGCTGTGGTTGCGGCAATAGTCTGAGGCCGCCTGATCGACACGCGAGACGAGCACCTGGCCGTCAGCAGGGTCCTGCAGATTCAGATCCGCGTAGTGGAAACGCGCCTGGGGCGCATCGGAGGTTTGGGCCCGCGGCGTGGTCGAGCAGGCAGCGAGCAGCAGCCCGCAAGCGATAGCGTAAAGTCGCATCGGAAGTCTCCGTTCAGATTTTTAAGGAAGTTGCGATCAAGCAAGGGGAAGGCGCGGCGCCGGAAGACGGCGCAACAATCCGGAGAGTCAGAGGGCGCTGTTAGCCGTCGTGCTCCATGGCGTCCGCCTGCCGCCGAACCGCAGTCGCCTCCGCCTTCATCTCGTTGGTGTCGTCTAGTTTCTGTCGTCGATGCTCAGGGTCGTCGATTTTGAGCGCGTTGCGTCTCATCCTGTCGATCTCGCCATCGAGCAGATCAGCAGCGTCGCGCAGCTGCTGCGCGGCCTGCCTCCGTTGTTCACGGTTCGGGCGGCCGTTCCAGTCGTAGGCGCTCGGGAAGTCATCTTGGGCATCGCCGAACGCAGGATCGTCGAGGTCGACCGCGACGCGATCGATAGAGGTGTTGAACCCGGCGGCCGCAGTGTGTCGAACCGCCTGCATCAGGTTGCCGGGTGACGGGGATTGAGCGGCGACTTCATCGGCGCTGCGATCAGAAATCCCCGATGACGCCTCTGTCCAGGTTTGCGCCACCGAACCATCTCGGGGAAACGCGGCGATCTGGGTCAAGCCCTCCGCGGAGGCGACGCGCGCAGTCGACGACATCTCGACCGGGGCGCGCAGCTCGACAGCTGCCAACGGCGTGACGAATCCCAGACAAACAAGGCACGCCGCTATGGCGCCCCAAGGCTTTCCACGCCCCGAGGTGACTTTCAGTATCGCAACTACGCGTCGGGCGATCTCCCCTTTTGGCGCGGCCATACCCAGCGCGGCCTGAGGTTGTCCGCGCGACGCCATGGCGACGAGGGCGGCCGCGTAGTCCACGCGCCCCACGCGCCCAGCGGCCCAGGCATCAGCCGCCTGTTCCGACTGCCGCGCCAGCTCGCGCTGAAGAAGCCAAACCAGCGGATTGAACCAGAACAGGCAGACCAGCAGTCGCGACGCCATAAGGAATAGCCAATCGCGATTACGGATGTGGCCCATCTCATGAGCCAAGACGGCGTCGGCTCGCCCCGGCTGACTTAAGGTTTTTCCATCCAGCAAAATGACCGCAGGCCACCAACGCCAACTCAGCGGCGAGTTCACCTGCGGAGAGGCGAGCAAGGCGGGCGAGATTCCGCCTTCGTCAGTGCGGGCTAGGGCGGCCAGCCAACGTCCATCTGATACGGGCGCGGCGCGCAGCGTCCAGCGATTCAGCAGGACAACGCCCGCCAACAGCCGAAGCATCAGAAGCCCAAACCCAACTCCCCACAGACATGATATGGCGACAACAGGAGTGATCTGCGCCGGAACTCGCCGCTCTTGCGCTTGAGACGAAACCGAGGCTGCGGGGATCGCAACCTGACGCACGGCGACGACCGAGGTGGCCTCGATAGCCAGCTCAGCCGATATCGCCCGGCCAAAGAGAGCAGGCGGCTGTATCTGAAGTGCTGGCATCGACGTTGCCAACAGCGGAAGAGCCACGATCAGCGTCACTCCCAACCGCAGTACGGCCACCCGTTCGGACGCCGGTCGCGTCCGCAGCAATGACGCGCCGAGCAGAGCCGCAGCTGCAATAAGACCCGATTTCCAAGCGAGTTCTAACATCAGGGCGAGGCTCACTGACCGCGCTCCCGCGCTTCATCAATCAGCTTCTGCAGCGCGTCGAGTTCTTCCTTCTTCAGCTTTGGCGCCATGCCCAACAACGCCGTGGCCGCGCTGGCCACGGATCCGTCGAAAAAAGTGCGAACCATTCGCTGCAGGGACGTCTGTGCGATCGATGCCGCACCTGAAGCAGGCGCATACACATAGGTCTGATCCACAGTGCGATGCACCACCAGACCTTTGGCGACCAATCGGCTCAACAGTGCGCGAACAGCCGAGTTGCTGGGAGGGTCATTGAGTGCCGCCCCGATGGCGGTAGCCGTGCCCTCTTCCAAGCCGCACAGGACCTCGAAGATCTCCCGTTCTCGCCGCGGCAAGGATTCGATCATCACCATTCTCCCGTTACAAACGTAACATGCTACAAACGTAACGGGCTGTCACATTAATTCCGGTCAATGAGATTTCTTAATTCCAATGCCCAAAGATGCTTCAACCGACCGTCAATCCTCCTCCTCCTCGGCAAGCCTATGACCTGGCGCATCCACATCGAACCCTTCACCCGGCCCCTCTTCTTCGCCTGGTCGCGGATGACCCGGGGCAAGACGTTGGGCGTGCGGGCGGTGGCGGTGGATGCGCGCGGGCGGGTGCTGATGGTGCGGCACACCTATCTCAAGGGCTGGTGGCTGCCGGGCGGCGGGGTGGACCGGGGCGAGACCACGCACGCCGCCGTGGTGCGCGAACTGCGTGAAGAGGCCGGGCTGGTCGCGCGCGGGGCGCCGCGCCTGATCTCGATCCATTCCAACGAGCGGTTCTTTCCCGGCGATCACGTCGCCGTCTTCCGCATCGACGCCTTCGATGTGGGCCAGCGCACCAGCCACGGCGAGATCGCCGAGATCGGCTGGTTCTCGCCCCCCGCCCTCCCGGACGACGTGAATCGGGGCTGTCGCGCGCGTCTGGCCGAAATCTTCGACGGCGCCCCGCGCGATCCGGACTGGTGAGACGGAAATCGCCCCTCGCTCCGTTTTAGAACGGTCAAGCCTGTTCGGAAGGATCGCACCATGCCTCTCTCGCGTCGCCTGGCCCTTATCGGCCTGGCCGTCAGCGCCACCCTCCCCGCCCACACCTTCACCTTCGGTCCCGATCCGCTTCAGGCCTACGATCTTTACGCGGACAGAGGGACGGGGCCGATCCTGATGTTCGTCCACGGCGGCGGCTGGTCACGGGGCGAACGGACCAATGTCGCCGCCCTGCCTGACTATGCTCAGCGCCACGGCTTTACTCTGGCCTCGACCAGCTATCGGCTGGCTCCCGCCGTCAGCGCGCGCGAGTCGGCCCTGGATGTCGCCGCCGCTGTCGCCGATCTGAAGCGTCGTCTGCCCGGACGGCCGGTCTATCTGCTGGGCCATTCGGCCGGGGCCCATCTGGCCGCGCTGGTCGGAATCGATCCCGAATACCTCGGCGCAGTTGGGGCGAAGCCCTCGGATCTGGCGGGGGTGATCCTGCTGGACGGGGCCGGCTATGACGCCACAGCCGCGCGTGGGACCGGCCCGGTCGACCATTGGCTGGGCCGGACCTACGATCAGGCCTTCGGCGATCAGGCCGCCGCCCTTTCGCCCACCCTGATTGTCCGATCCGGCCTGGCCTATCCGCCCTTCCTCATCTTCCACGTCGCCCGTCGGCAGGATTCGACTGCACAGAGTCGCGGCCTGGCTGAGGCCCTGATCCGGGTCGGCGGCCGCGCAGAGGTCGTTGCCGCCCCGGACGACAGCCACATGACCATCAAGCGCGACTTCGGCGTCGCCGGCGATCCAGAAGGGGAACGCACCGCCCGCTTCATCCGGGGGTAACAATCGGCGAGCGCCATGCTAGCCAGGGGCCATGAACCCGTCCGTGCTCGCCATCCTCGTCGTCATCCTGGCCGGCGGCGCCACCGCGCTTCAGGCCCCGACCAACGCCAAGCTGGCGACAGCCGTGGCCTCCCCGGTCAACGCCGCCTTCATCTCCTTTGCGGTCGGGACAACGGTGCTGGGGATATTGGCGGCGATCCTGCACACCCGGCCGGACATGGCCGCGACGCGCGCCCTGCCCTGGTACGCTTGGCTGGGCGGGGCCTACGGCGCCTGTTTCGTGGTCGCCGCCGCCTGGGGCGTGCCGCGCCTGGGGGTGGCCATGACCATCACCCTGATGGTCGGCGGCCAGCTGCTGCTCAGCCTGGCGCTGGATCATTTCGGGGCGTTGGGCGTGCCGCGCCAGCCGTTGAACATCGGCCGCATCGCCGGCGTGGGGCTTGTTCTGGCTGGCGTCCTTCTGGTCCGGCGCTCTTGACCCTATATCGGGCGCGATGACCGAGGAGACGCCTGATTCCCAACTGAAAGCCGCCGCCCTGATCGCCGACGAGGCGCGCCGGGCGCCGGACAAGCCGGGCGTCTATCGCATGTATGGCGAGGACGGGTCGTGCCTGTACGTCGGCAAGGCCAAGTCACTGAAGAAGCGCATCGTCCAGTATGCGCAAGGGCGTTTTCACACCCAGCGCATCGGCCTGATGGTGTCGCAGACCCGGTCGATGGAGCTGGTGGTCACCGCCACCGAGACCGAAGCCCTGCTGCTGGAATCCAACTTCATCAAGAAGCTGAAGCCCCGCTTCAACGTGGTGCTGCGCGACGACAAGTCCTTCGCCGAGCTGATGATCCGCCGCGACCACCGCGCGCCCCAAGTCAGGAAGCATCGCGGGGCCCACACCACGCCCGGCGACTATTTCGGTCCCTTCGCCTCGACCTGGGCAGTCAATCGCACGCTGAACACCCTGCAGAAGGCCTTCCTGCTGCGGTCCTGTTCCGACAGCGTCTATGAGACCCGCACCCGCCCCTGCATGCTGCATCAGATCAAGCGCTGCTCGGCGCCGTGCACCGGCCTGATCAGCCTCGAGGACTACGGCGAACTGGTCACCGAGGCCGAACAGTTCCTGCGCGGCAAGTCCCGCGCCGTCATCAGCCGCCTGTCCAAGGAGATGCAGGCGGCGTCGGACGAGATGGACTTCGAACAGGCCGCCCGCGTGCGCGACCGCATCCGCGCCCTGTCGGCCATTGCCATGGAGAACTCGGTCAGCGCCGATAGCGTGGCCGAAGGCGACGTCTTCGCCCTGCATTCCGACGGCGGCCAGGCCTGCGTCCAGGTCTTCTTCTATCGCGCCGGCCAGAACTGGGGCGGCCGCGCCTATTTCCCGCGCGTGGACAAGACAGACACCGATCCTGAGATTCTGGCGGCCTTTCTGGGTCAGTTCTACGAGGACAAGCCGATCCCGCGCCTGATCCTGTCCAACGTGCGCCCGCACGAGTTGGAACTGCTGGAAGAGGCCTTCTCGATGAAGGCGGACCGCAAGGTCGAGATCGTCCGTCCGATGCGCGGCGAGAAGCTGGCGCTGGTCGACCACGCCCTGACGAATGCGCGCGAGGCCCTGGGCCGCCGCCTGGCCGAAAGCTCCGCGCAGGGCAAGATTCTGGACGAGGTGTGCGAGGCCTTCGGACTGGAGAGCCGACCTGAAAGGATCGAGATTTACGACAACGCCCACATTCAAGGGACGAACGCGGTGGGCGGCATGGTCGTCGCCGGCCCCGAAGGCTTCCAGAAGTCGCAGTATCGCAAGTTCAACATCCGGGGCGAGGATCTGACGCCCGGCGACGACTACGGCATGATGCGCGAGGTGATGCGTCGTCGCTTCTCGCGCTTGGTCAAGGACGAAGAAGAGGGCGAAGATGTGGTGCGCCCCGACCTGCTGCTGATCGACGGCGGCGCGGGACAGTTGGCCGAGGTGCTGGCGGTCATGGCCGACCTGGGCGGGCTGGACGACATCGCCGTCGTCGGCGTGGCCAAGGGGCCCGATCGCGACGCCGGCATGGAGAAGTTCTTCATGCCCGGCAAGGCCCCCTTCATGCTGCCGCTGAAGTCGCCGGCCCTCTACTACCTGCAGCGGCTGCGCGACGAGGCCCACCGTTTCGCCAACGGCGCCCATGCCAAGCGCCGCTCGATGGACATCAAGAAGAACCCGCTGGACGAGATCGAAGGCGTCGGCCCCGGCCGCAAGAAGGCTCTGCTGCACGCCTTCGGCTCGGCCAAGGGCGTCAGCCGCGCCTCCCTGGCCGACCTGGTCAAGGTCGACGGCATCAACCAACCCCTCGCCGAACGCATCCACGCCTTCTTCCGTAAAAGCTGAGCCGGAGCTAAGACACCGACCATGAGCGACATCGAAGACGAACTGACCGCCGGCTATCGCCGCTTCCGCGCCGAGCACTGGCCGACGGCCCGCGCCGAGTACGAAACCCTGGCGACCAAGGGCCAGAAGCCGCACACCCTGATCGTGGCCTGTTCCGACAGCCGCGCCGATCCGGCCCTGATCTTCGACGCCAAGCCGGGCGAGCTGTTCGTCGTGCGCAACGTCGCCAATCTGGTCCCGCCCTATGAGCCGGACGGCAAGCTGCACGGCGTGTCGGCGGCGTTGGAGTTCGGGGTCAAGGTGCTGGGCGTCAAGCGGATCGTGGTCATGGGCCACGCCCACTGCGGCGGGGTCAACGCCATGATCAACGGCGCCCCAGAAATCGTCGCCGACTTTGTCGGCCCTTGGATCGCTCAAGGCGCGCCCGTCGTCCAGCACGTCGCCGAAACCGTCGCCCCCGACCAGCTGGAACGCGCCGCCGAAGAGGCCATCGTGCGGCTGTCGATCCGGAACCTGCGCACCTTCCCGTGGATCGCCGAGCGCGAAGCCAAGGGCGAGCTTCAGCTCAGCGGCCTGCATTTCGGCATCGCCGAGGGCGCGCTTACGGCCCTGACCGACAAGCCCCGGTTCGAACCGTTGGATTGAGCGGCGAACCGTGCCACACCCGGCGCGTTGCAACGGACATGACGATGACCTCCGCCCACCGCGCCAACCCCATTCCCAACATCCTGACCGGGCTGCGTCTCGCGGCTGGGGTGGTGATGTTCTCCATGATGGCCGGGGCGGCGCCGGGCGCGCTTGAGGCCTGGCTGTCGCCGGAAACCCAGGGGCGGTTCAGCGTTTGGGCCTTCTGGATTTTCGTCATCGCCGCCTCGACTGACTGGGTCGACGGCTATCTGGCCCGGCGCTGGAACGCGACCACGCGCTGGGGCGCCATTCTCGATCCCATCGCCGACAAGGTGCTGGTGACCGGGGCCATCCTGGGCGTCCTGGCTTCTGGATCCCTGCCCGGCATCGCCCTGCCCTGCGGGCTGATCCTGTTCCGCGAATTCGCCGTCTCCGCCCTGCGCGAGACGATGGCTGGCCGCATCGAACTGCCGGTCACCCTGGCCGCCAAGTGGAAGACCACGGTGCAGATGGTGGCGCTCGCCGCGCTTCAACTGACCCTGCTGTGGGGCGCCCTGGGCCTGCAGAGCGACGACGGATCGCCGCTGGCCTGGCAGCCGGCGTTCGAATCCTTCGCCATCTTCCTGATCTGGTTCGCCGCCATCATCACCCTTTGGACCGGCTGGCAGTATTTCAGCGAAGCCCGTCGCCAGATGCGCGATCTTTAGGGGCGCAGCGTCAGCCCGGCCGGCGTGGCGGAAAAGGCGGAAAGCCGACCCAGGTAGCTCATGCCCAGCAGGGAGTATTCCAGCCCCTGCTCCACCACCAGGGCCTCGACCCGGTCCACCCGCGCGCCTGCGACCGAGATCGTCTTCAGCTGAACCGGCGCGGCGCGCACGACCCCCGATGCGGTCTGGACCTTGCCGGTGAAGGCTTCGGGTTCGGGATCGACGCCCAGCCTCAGGGCGTCGGCGCGCGTCAGGGCGACCACGCTGGCGCCCGTATCCACCAGCACCCGCACCGCCTTGCCGTCGATATTGGCCTCGGCCCAATAGTGGCCGTCCGCGCCCTTCACCACCTGGGCGTCCGTGCCGGAGGCGCCGACCGCCGCCTCGACCACGGGCGTCGCCGCTTGGGCCATGCCGTCGCCTTCCAGATGGCGGATCGTCAGAGCCGTGCCGAACGACGCCATGAGAGCGAAACCGAGGACGACGACAGACTGGGTATCGATGCGAACCATGCCTCTGTCTTAGAGGCGCGGCGTTTGGATGGGGTGAAACGACGTGGCTGACGAAAGCTTAAGCCGCGAACCGCTAGCCCAGCTTGGCCGGATCCACCTGACTACGGCGCGACGGCAGGTCGGCCATGACCGTCGCGCGCTCGGCGTCGCTCAGCGCCCGCCAGCCGGCGATCTCCTTCAGCGTGCGAAAACAGCCGAGGCACAGGCCGCTCTCGCCATCGACCGCGCACACCATGACGCAGGGCGTGGCGATGGCCTTGGGCCGTCCGGGCCGGCTCGGGGTCGTCGCGCTCATCGTGACACAGTGGCGAAAATCACTCCGACTCCTGACGAATAAAATTGCAAATTCACGAAACTGTCTTATATTGGCTGATGACGCGAAACGACTGACGGTGGAATCCCATTGGTACGACGCGTCTCTTTTCATCGTTCTGCGAAAGGAGACGCCAAGATGAACGATAAGGAGCGTAACCTCCAACACGCCATGATGTCCTTCGCCCTTTGGGGCGGGATGCTGGTCAACAGTCGGCACATGCCGTCGAACTCGGGCCGGGTGGTCAGCCACCCGTCGAACTTCGTACCCTATACGATCAAGAAACGCTGACGGCCCGCTCGGCCTTCAGCCTGAAGAAGCCCCGGTCCCGCCGGGGCTTTTGCAATTCTGGGCTTGCCTGACGCGGCGTTCGCGGTCGATGACGGGCGCGAAGACGGAGACGATGCATGGGCCTGATCACGGAAGAGAAGCGGGGCGCGATCCTGATCTGGACGCTGGATCGCGAGGCGCGGCTGAACGCCCTGCCCGATCTGGGCGACGGCGACGAGGTCGCGGCGGCGTGCGAGCGGGTCAACGCCGATCCGTCGATCCGCTGCGTGGTCCTGACCGGCGCCGGGCGGGCGTTCTCGGCCGGCGGCGATCTGACGGCGATGCGAGACAGGCGCGATCTGTTCGAGGGCTCGGGCGCCGCCATCCGCGAACGCTATCGCCGCGTCGTCCACCGGATCGTGCGGTCGCTGTATGGGCTTGAGGTCCCGCTGATCGCCGCCGTCAACGGGCCGGCGATGGGGCTGGGCTGCGACATCGCGGGGCTCGGGGACATCCGCATCGCGTCTGAGCGCGCCAGCTTCGGCGTGCCTTTCCTGAAGCTGGGCATCATCCCTGGCGACGGCGGGTCTTGGCTGCTGCCGCGCAACATCGGCTATGCCCGCGCCGCCGAACTGCTGTTCACTGCCCGCTCCATCGATGCCGCGACGGCCGCCGAATGGGGGCTGGTCAACCGCGTGGTCGCGCACGACAACCTGATGGACGAAGCCCTGGCTGTCGCCGCCCAGGTCGCGGCCCAGCCGCCGCAGGCCCTGCGTATGGCCAAGACCCTGCTGCGTCAGGGCCGAGACACGACCTTCGACCAGATGCTGGAGATGTCGGCGGCGATGCAGGCTCTGGCCCACCTGACCGAGGACCATCAGGAAGGCGTCGCCGCCGTGCTGGAAAAGCGGCCGGGCGACTTCACCGGCCGCTGAAACTGAAAAGGGACGCCGCGGCACCCCTTTCCTTCGACCTTAGATGGAAGGCCTACTTCTGGCCGGAGGGCCGCATGGCCGCCGCCGGGCCGACGCCGGCCTGGACCGGTCGGGCGACACCGGCTTTCTGACCCGGCTTCATGAACTTCACCAGCACCCGCTGGCCGATCAGGAACGGGGTGTTGTCGGCGGAGACCACGACCTCGACCACCCGTTCGTCCGTGCGGGCCGACGGGTCCTCGGACTGCAGCTGGCGAGCCCCGAAGACGGCGGCGCGACGCAAGACACGACCGACAGTGATCTTCGTCGGATCGCCCTCTGGGGTCAGTTCGACCTCCTGGCCGACGGCGACGTTGGGGATGTCGGCCTCGACGATCTCGGCGCGGACGATACGGGCGGTGTCCGGCTCCAGATCGAACATGGCCGTCACGTTCAGGGTCGAGGCGCCGGCGCCGGGCTGGGCGTAGCGGCGGGCGATGCGGCCGTTCATCGGCGCGCGGATGACGGTCAGTTCCTGGTTGTAGCGCGCCTCGGCCAGACGCGACTGGGCGGTCTGGATGGCGGCGTCCTGCGACCCGATGCGCGCCTCGGCCTGGGCGATCTGGTCGCGGGCCTGGTCCAGTCGCTGGGCGGCGACGTTGTTGGTGGCCGCCAGTTTAGACAGACGGTCGTATTCGCGGCGCGCCGTGGTCAGTTCGACCCGCGACATGCCCAGTTGCGCGCGCGCCTCGGCGACAGCGGCGGCGGCGCTCTGGGCGGCTAGACGCGTCTCGTCGTCTTCCTGACGGGCCAGGATCTGGCCAGCGACGACGCGGTCGCCTTCGTTGACCAGGACTTCGCGGACAACGCCGCCGCGACGGGCGGCGACCTTGATCACGCCGCCTTCGACGTCGGCCTTGCCGTTGGCGATCGCCGCATAGGGGCTGTCGATCTTCTCGGCCGACTCTTTTTCGACCTGGGCCTTCTTGGCCGCGCCGGCCTTGGTGAAGGCGACGAAGCCCACGCCCAGCAGGACGATCAGGACCAGGCCGATCCAGAGCCATTTGTTTTTCAGGAAGGCAGGCATGACGATGCGGTCCGTTGGAAAGGAGGTCTAGTGGGACGCCAGCTGGGCGTCGGGATCGGGCGTGCGGCGTTGGTCGTCGAGGATTTTGCCGTCCTCGATATGGATGACCCGGTCGGCCCAGGCCTCAAGGCGCGGGTCGTGGGTGACGCAGATGACGGCGGCGCCGTGTTCGGTGGCGGCGCGCCGCAGCAGGCGAATGACGACCTGGCCGTTCTCGCCGTCCAGGGCCGAGGTCGGCTCGTCGGCGAACAGGATCTGCGGGTCCTTGGCCAAGGCGCGGGCGATGGCGACACGCTGCTTCTCGCCGCCGGACAGAGCGCTGGGGCGCTGGTTCAGGCGATGGCCCAAGCCGACCTCCTCCAGCGCCGTGGTGGCGCGCTTCTTCGCCTCGGACGGCGACAGGCCCTGGTATTTCAGCACCGTCATGACCTGTTGCAGCGCCGTCAACGACGGGAACAGGTTGAAGCCTTGGAAGATGAAGCCGCAGTGGTCCAAGCGGAACTTGTCGATCCGGCCCGAGCCGTATTTCCACAGGTCGTCAACGTCCAAAATGTCCACCCGACCCTCCTCCGGCTTAAGCAGGCCCGACAGATTGGCGATCAGGGTGGATTTGCCCGAACCGGACGGCCCCATGACCATGGTCAGGTCGCCGTGACGCGCGTCGAAATCGACCCCCTTCAGCACCTCGACCCAGCTGCGGCCGGTCTTGAAACGTTTGACCAGGCCCTTGGCCTCGATGGCGAAGTCGCCGTGCTTGCCTTGGACTTTCGTATGACTGTTCATCGCAGCAGGTCCGCAGGCTGGCTCTTCTTTAGGACGCCCAGCGACAGGAAGCCGGAGCCCAAGGCGATCAGCACCAGCATGGCTGAAACCATCAGCACCATCGTCGGGGGGAAGGACATGGTCAGGCCCGTGCCGGCCGCCAGCAGGCTGACCAGCCAGGTCAGGACATAGGCCGCAAGAACGCCCGCGATCCCGACCCAGAAGCTCAGCTCCAGTACGATCCGACGCAGCGAACCCATCGACACGCCCAGAGCCCGCAGCGAGGCGAACTCCTTGATGTTGGCCATGATGGCCCCGCGCAGGGTTTGCCAAGTGATGGCGACCCCGATCAGAATGCCGAGGAACAGCGAGAAGCCCAGCATGATGGCGATGAAGCTCTCCTTCATCATCGCCCCCTCATTGGCCTTGGCCAGGTCCTCACGGGTCCAGGCCTTGAACTGGCCGTTCGCGATGGCGTTGAGCTGGGCGACGACGATGGGCGCACGGGCAGGGTTCTTGATCTGCACCATCAGGGGGCCGACCCGCTCGCCGGTGTTGGCCTCGCCCAGCATCCGCAGGGTGTCGCGCGACATGACGACCGTCGCCTGCATCATATTGGGATAGCCCTGGGTCACGGCCGCGACCTTGACCGTCTTGCCGTTGTAGGAGGCCTGATCACCCAGTTTGACGCCCAGGCGACCCAAGGCGGTCTGGTCCACCGCCACGGCGTAGGGCTGACGCAACGCCTCCACCAGATCATCGGAATAGTCGACCGGCACCGTTACCGCGCCGGGCAAGGCGTCGATGGTGGTGACGTTGACGAACTCCATCTTCTTGGCGCCCGGCGCGCTGTCGGCTTCGCCCTTGTTGTCCTTGACGATGTTCTGCCAACGCCCGCCCGATCCATCCAGGTCCGCAACCGCGATCACCTCGGGATGCTGATAAACCACCGGCATGATGCGGCGCGGCACGCCCGACGGCCCCCCGTTGAACAGGGCCGTGGCGCCGGGGCTCAGGATCATGATGTCGGCGCGGGCGCGGTCGATCTGGGCCGTGAAGGCCTTGCCGATGCCCATGAACATGCCGACCTGTGCAAGGACCAGCAGACCGGAAAAGGCCAGCGCCACGATGGCCGCCATATAGCGGCGCCACTCGTAGAGCAGGGTTGATAATGCAAGCGACATGAACCGATGGTTCCCCCGAACTTGCGCCTATCTGACCGTGCGCCCTCTCACCGCCAAGTTAAATCGGGGTAAGGCTTGTGAACCCTTATCGTTGCGGGTTCGAAATCAGGGGATTAAGGGCCTTACAGCCTCTTGGCGCCCACCCTTCGTCGGCGCTAGTTACAACATAACAGATGGGACAGGCCGTCCCACGCTCTGGGAAACACGCCTTCATGTCCTTGCCCTCGCTTCGTCTCACCGCCTCGCTGGCCGCGCTCGGCGCCGCCACCGCCGTCCTGTCCGCGCCCGCGACCTCCGCGCGCGCCGACGAGGGCATGTGGACCTTCGACAACTTCCCCATCGCCACGGTGAACGAGAAGTATGGCACCAACATCGATCAGGCCTGGCTGGACCGCGTGCGCAACGCCGCCGTCCGCCTGCAAGGCTGCTCGGCCTCGCTGGTGTCGAACGAAGGCCTGGTGCTGACCAACCACCACTGCGTCGTGTCGTGCGTTCAAGACCTGTCCACGGCCCAGAACGACTACGTCAAGAACGGCTGGATGCCCGCCACCCGCGAGGAAGAGAAGAAGTGCCCCGGCCAGACGGCCGAAATCCTGACCGACATCGTCGACGTCACCGACCGCGTGACCGGCGCCGGCGCCGGTCTTGAGGGCGCCGCCTTCGTCCAGGCCCGCGCCGCCGAGATCGACAAGATCCAGAAAGAGACCTGCGGCGACGATCAGAAGCTGACCTGCCAGGTCATCAGCTTCTATCGCGGCGGCCAGTACAAGCTCTACAAGTTCCGCAAGTATGACGACGTGCGCCTGGTCTTCGCGCCCGAGTTCCAGGCGGCCTTCTTCGGCGGCGACCCGGACAACTTCAATTTCCCGCGCTACGCCCTGGATGCCGGTTTCCTGCGCATCTACGAGGACGGCAAGCCGGTCGCGACGCCGAACCACCTGACCTGGAACCCCAATGCGCCCAAGGACGGCGACGTCACCTTCGTCGCCGGCAACCCCGGCTCGACCCAGCGCCTGCTGACCGTGGCCCAGTTGGAAACCCTGCGCGACCAGCAACTGCCCATCAGCCTGATCCAGACCTCGGAACTGCGCGGTCGCCTGCTGGAATATTCGACCACCGGCGAAGAGGCCAAGCGCGTCTCGGTCGATCCGATCTTCGGCCTGGAGAACGGCTTCAAGGTCAACTACGGCCAGCAGGGCGCCCTGACCGACCCGGCCTTCATGGCCACCAAACGCCGCGAGGAGCAGGAATTGCGCCAGCGCGTCGCCGCCGACCCGGCCCTGGCCCAACGCATCGGCGATCCGTGGGCCGATCTGGAACGCGCCTCGAGCGCCCAGCGCGACCTCTATCTGCCCTACCGCCAGCTGGAATCGGCGGCGGGCCAACGCTCGTCGCTCTACAGCTACGCCAAGGCCATCGTCCGCGCCTCCAAGGAACGCGCCAAGCCCGTCGCTGAACGCCGCGCCGGCTATTCGGACGCCGACATCGCTTCGCTGGGCCGTCGCCTGGCGACCGAAACGCCGATCTCAAACGACCTGGAGAAGATCTATCTCGACTTCTGGCTGTCCAAGACCCGCGAATATCTGACGGTCGACAATGCGAACGTGAAGGCGCTGCTGGGCAAGGAAAGCCCCGAGCAGATCGCGGAGCGTCTGGTCGACGGCACGCGCCTGGCCGATCCCGCCTTCCGCGCCCAGGCCCTGGCCATGACGCCGGAGCAACTGGCCGCCTCGGGCGACCCGCTGATCCAGTTCGTCCTGGCCAATGACGATGCGGCCCAGGCCGTGCGCACCCAGTGGGAATCGGCCGTATCCGGCCCGACCAGCCGCGCCGGCGAAAAGATCGCCCAGGCCCGGTTCGCGGTCTACGGCACCAATCTGTATCCCGATGCGACCTTCAGCCTGCGCCTGTCCTACGGCCAGGTGAAGGGCTGGACCTATCGCGGCGTGACGGTCGAACCCTTCACCCAGATCGGCGGCCTGTATGAGCGCAACACCGGCGCTGAGCCCTTCAACGCGGCCGAGGACTGGCTGGCGGCAGAGGGCAAGGTCAACAAGTCGACCGTCTATGACTTCGTCTCGACCAACGACATCATCGGCGGCAACTCGGGCTCGCCCGTGATCAACGCCAAGGGCGAAGTCATCGGCGCCGCCTTCGACGGCAACATCCACTCGCTGGGCGGCAGCTTCGGTTACGATCCCGAGCTGAACCGCACGGTGACGGTCTCGACCGCCGCCATCACCGAGGCCCTGCGCAACGTCTACAACCAGCCGCGCCTGCTGCGCGAACTGGGCGTGCGTCGCTAGAATACTACGAAGAAGTCTCCTCCCCGCTGCGCGGGGAGGAGGACTGCGAAGCGGTGGAGGGGCTCTTCACCACCGCACGATCGCCTGTAAAGTGCTCAAGAGCCCCTCCGTCACGACGCTGAAGAAGCGCCGCGCCACCTCCCCGCAAGGCGGGGAGGAGACTTAAAGGACACCGCACATGCGCCCTCTTCTCCTCGCCTCCGCCGCCGTTCTCGCTTTCGTCGCCGCCACCTCGGCCAGCGCCGAGGAAGGCATGTGGACCTACGACAACTTCCCCATCGCCCGCGCCAACCAGACGTTGGGCACCAATATCGACCAGGCCTTCCTGGATCGGGTGCGGCTGTCGTCGGTGAAGTTCGGCGGCTGTTCGGCGGGCGTGGTGTCGGGCCAGGGTCTGGTCATGACCAACAACCACTGCGTCGCCACCTGCGTCGCCAACCTGTCCACGCCGCAGCAGCAGTATGGCGAGACGGGCTTTACGCCCAAGACGCGCGAGGAAGAACGCAAATGCCCCGGCGCCACGGCCGAGATCCTGACCGACATCTCCGACGTCACCGAGCGGATGCACAAGGCCGGCGAAGGGCTTGAGGGCCAGGCCTTCACCCAGGCGCGCGAGGCCGAGGCCGGGCGGATCGAAACCGAAGCCTGCGGAAACGATCCCAAGATCCGCTGCCAGGTCGTCAGCCTGTACCGGGGCGGCCAGTTCAAACTCTACAAATACCGCAAATACAGCGATGTGCGCCTGGCCTGGGCGCCGGAAGACCGCGCCGCGACCTTCGGCGGCGATCTGGACAACTTCTCCTTCCCGCGCTTCGCCATCGATGCCGCCTTCATCCGCCTGTACGAAGACGGCAAGCCGGTCGAGACGCCGATCCACTTCGCCTGGAACGCCGACAAGCCGACCGCGGGCGAGGCCGTCTTCATCACCGGCAATCCCGGCGCGACCCAGCGCCTGCTGACGATGGACCAGCTGGCCACGATCCGCGACGTGGTCCTGCCACTGGATCAGTTGGTCGCCTCGGAGCTGCGCGGTCGTCTGATCCGCTATTCTGAAGAGGGCGAGGACCAAGCCTTTATCGCCATGGACCCGATCGTGGGCGTGGAGAACACCTACAAGCGCGGCTTGGGCCGGATGCGCGCCCTGACCGACGCCCAGTTCATCCAGGCCAAGGCGGCGGCCGAGGTCGACTTCATGCAGCGCTACGCCGCCGCCAACGGCAATGGCAATGGTCCCGACCCGTGGGGTGCGCTGGAAGCGCTCCAGCCCATCGCGCGCGAACTCTATGCGCCGACCGCCCTGCTGGAAGGCGGCACGGGCCTGGGCACCACCTCGGTCGCCGGCGGATCGCAGCTGTTCCAGTGGGCCAAGGCCATCGTGCGCGGCGCGCAGGAGCGGGCCAAGCCGTCGGACCAGCGTCTGGCCGAGTTCGCCGACAGCCGCCTGCCCGGCGTCGAATCCGGTCTGTTCGCCGAGCGGCCGACCTATCCCGAGCTGGAGCAGATCCGGCTGGAATGGTGGCTATCCAAGACGCGCGAATGGCTGACGGTGGACAGCCCCTATGTTCGCACCCTGCTGGGCAAGGAAAGCCCCGAAGAGCTGTCGGCTCGCGTCGTCTCAGGCACCAAGCTGGCCGATCCGGCCGTGCGTCGCGCCCTGTGGACCGGCGGCCTGGCGGCTGTTCAAGCGTCGGACGATCCGATGATCCAGTATGTGCTGGCGATCGACGCCGACGCCCGCGCCGTCCGCACCGAATGGGAGAATAGGGTCAAGGCCCCGACCGACCGCGCGTCGGAACAGCTGGCGGCCGCCCGCTTCGCCGCCTATGGCGACGCCGTCTATCCCGACGCCACCGGCACCCTGCGCCTGACCTATGGCAAGGTCGAAGGCTCCGACGTGCCGGGCCAGCGATTTTCTGCCTTCACCACCTTCGCCGGCCTGTGGGACCGCGCCACCGGCCCCGAACCGTTCAAGGTCGCGCCCAAGCTGATGGCCGCCAAGGACCGGATCGATCCGAACGCGGTGATGGACATGGCCGTCTCGACCGACACCATCGGCGGTTCGTCCGGGTCGCCCGCGGTCAACGCCCGGGGCGAGATCATCGGGGCCAACTTCGATTCCACCGTCCTGACCCAGCGCAACGCCTATGGCTATGACCGCAACACCAACCGCAGCGTGATCGTCACCACCCAGGCCGTCACCGTGGCCCTGCGCGACGTTTATGGGATGGATCATCTGCTGACGGAGCTGGGCGTCAGCCGGTGACGCCGATCGCCATACGCGCGGCGACGTCCGACGACGTCGCCGCGCTGCATCCGCTGGTCGAGCGCGCCTATCGCGGCGACACCGCCAAGGCCGGCTGGACGCATGAAGCCGACCTGCTGTTCGATGATCGCACCAGCGCGGCGGAGCTGTCGGCCCTGATCGCCGATCCCGACCGGGTCATCCTGCTGGCCCATCGCGACGGCGCGCTGATCGGCTGTGTCCAGGTCGCCCGCGCCGGGGACGACCTGGCCTATCTCGGCATGCTGACGGTCGAGCCGACCTTGCAGGCGTCCGGCCTCGGCCGTCGTCTGCTCGCGGCCGCCGAAAGCGAGGCGATCGCGCGTTTCGGCGCGCGCCGCATGGAGATGACCGTCATCCACCGCCGGGCCGAGCTGATCGCTTGGTACGAACGACGCGGCTACGCCCCTACCGGCGAGACCCGCCCCTTCCCCGTCGATCCGCCCCGGCACGAGCTGGAATTCGCGGTGCTGGAAAAAGCGCTCTAGCCGCCCCTTGAAAAACGGACAGTCGTGTCCATTTACGCGCCTCACCATGACGCGCCCTGCTGAAAAACCTGTCCGCAAGGACGCCGCTCTGAACCGGGCGGCGGTGCTGGAGGCCGCGCGCGCGGTCTTCGCCGACCAGGGGCTGGATGCGCCCCTGGATCTGATCGCCGAACGGGCCGGGGTGGGGCGCGGCACCCTGTATCGGCACTTCTCCGACCGTACGGAACTGGCTCTGGCGGTTCTGGAGGCCGACGTCGCAGACCTGGGTCGGCGCACCGCCGCACAGGGCGATGATCCACAGGCCTTCTTCTGGTTTCTGGACCGGCTGGCCGAGGACATGGTGCGCAATGCGGGACTGGCCGGCGTCGTGCGGAACGTGCGGTCGCCAGATGCGCTTACACCGTTGCGGCAGAGCTTGATGGAGGCGGGCGCCGCACCGCTGAAGCGGGCCCAGGCCGCCGGCCTGGTGAGGGAGGATCTGCGGCCGATGGACATCCGTCTTATCGCCACCCTGCTGGGCGCCGGTTTTCAGGGCGCAGACGAAGCCGAGCGCCAGGCTGTGTCGCTGCGCACCCGCGCGCTTGTTCTTGACGGCCTGAGACCGCGCGGAGGGCCGCGCTGATGGCCCGCAACAACTGGCACCTGCCCTGGGAACAGTATGTCGAGACGCTGAAGCCGCACGAGCGGCCGATGATGCCCGGCTCGCCCGCCACGCCCGATCACTCCTGGCCGATGCGGATACAGTACGCCCTGACCGGTCTGCTGGTCGCCATGGTCGGATCGCTGGGCAACGCCGCCGTCACGGCCAATATCCAGAACCTGCAAGGTTCGCTGGGGATCACGATCACCGAGGCCGCCTGGCTGCCGGTCGTCTTCGTCATGACCAACGCCTGCATGAACCTGATCCTCGTCAAGTTCCGGATGCAGTACGGCCTGCGCCTGTTCACCCAGATCTTCCTCGGGGCCTTCGTGCTGGTCTGCGCCGCGCACCTGTTCGTCGACAACTACCAATCGACCCTGCTGGTGCGGGCCATCGCCGGCATGGCGGGCGCGGGCCTTTCCAGCCTGGGCTTTCTTTATATCATCCAGGCCTTCCCGGCGGCGCATAGACTCAAAGGGCTGATCATCGGCATCGGCCTGGCCAGTTTCGCCGTGCCGATTTCGCGCCTGGTCATGCCCGGCCTGCTCCAGCTGGGCGATTGGCGCGCTTTCTATCTGTTCGAGCTGGGCCTGTGCCTGGTCGCCTGGGGCGCGGTGCAGGTGGTCAAGCTGCCGCCGTCCGAGCGGCTGCGGGTCTTCGACCGGCTGGACTTCCTGACCTTCGCCCTGTTTGCGCCCGGCGTGGCCCTGCTGTGCGCAGCCCTGGGTCTGGGGCGGATCGTCTGGTGGACGCAGGCCGCCTGGATCGGCTGGGCTCTGATCGGCTCCGTCATCCTGCTGACCGCCGCCTTCCTGGTCGAGCACAATCGCAAGAACCCGCTGATCAACACCCGCTGGCTCACCGGACCGGATTTGCTGCGCCTGTTCGGGGCGATCCTGCTGATCCGCATCGTGCTGTCGGAACAGACATCCGGCGCGGTGGGCTTCCTGACCGTCGTCGGCTTGGGGCCGGATCAGCTTCACGGCCTGTTCGTCGTCATCCTGCTGTCGATGATCGCCGGCACCCTGGTCAGCGCCTTCACTCTGAATATGGAGAAGCTGAACAAGCCGATCGCCATCGCCTTGGCGCTGATCGCGGTCGGCGCCTGGATCGACAGCCATTCGACCGTGCTGACGCGCCCGGCGCAGCTGTATTTCAGCCAGGCCCTGATCGCTTTCGCCTCGGCCATGTTCATCGGCCCGGCCCTGATGATCGGCATCGTCAAGGTGCTGACCCAAGGCAAGCAGAACCTGATCAGCTTCATCGTCATGTTCAGCGTGCTTCAGAACGTCGGCGGTCTGGCGGGTTCGGCGCTGACCGGGACGCTTCAGATCATCCGCGAGAAATACCATTCCAACCAGCTGGCGGCCGGGATTTCGGCGCTGGACCCGCAGGTCGCCTTGCGGCTGCGTCAGCTGTCGGGCGCCTATGCCTCGACGATAACGGACCCCGCGCTGGCGAACGCCGAAGGCGCCGTCCTGCTAGGCCGACAGGTGACGCAACAGGCCAATGTGCTGGCCTACAACGACGTCTTTCTGGTCATCGCCGTGATCGCGGCCCTGGGCTCCGCCTGGGTGACCGTCACCCACCTGCGGCCGCGCTGGAAGGCGCGCCGCGACGCCAAGAACAACAATGCAGACGCTGCGGTCCAGAGCGCCGCCGTCGCCGCCGCCGACTGAACCGAGACCCACAATGACCGACGCCGCCCCGCCCGCCCCCGCCTCATCCGCCCCCGCCGCCCCGCAAGCGCCCGCCGCTGCAGCACCTGCGCCTGCGCCGAAGAAGAACGTCATGTGGACCGTCATCGCCGCCGGTGTCGCCCTGCTGGGCGTCCTGATGGTGCTGTACGCCTGGCAGTTGCCGCCCTTCCGGGGCGCGATACAGCGCACGGACAACGCCTATGTGCGCGGCCAGGTGACGATCATCAGCCCGCAGGTGAACGGCTATGTCGTCCAGGTGCCGGTCCAGGACTTCCAGACCGTCCAACAGGGGCAGTTGCTGGCCCAAGTGGACGACCGCATCTATCGCCAGCGGCTGGAGCAGGCGGAGGCCAGCCTGCACTCGGCCCAGGCGGCCCTGTCCAACTCGGCCCAGACCCAGGCGTCGGCGCGCGGATCGGTGGCCCAGCAGCGCGCTTCCATCGCCGCAGCCGAAGCCACGCTGACGCGGGCCCAGGCCGACGCCAACCGAGCTCGCACCCTCAAGGCCGGCGGCTGGGTCGCCCAGGCTAACGTGGACGTCGCCGAAGCCGCCCTGCGCAGCGCCCAGGCCCAGGTCGCCCAGGCCCGCGCCGCCGAGGGCATCGCCCAGACCGGCGTCACCTCCGCCGTCGTCGGCCGCGACAGCCTAGCCGCCGCCGTCGAGAACGCCCAGGCCGCCGTGCGCCTGGCCCAGATCGACCTGGCCAACACCCGCATCGTCGCCCCCCGCGCCGGTCGTCTGGGCGAGATCGGCGTACGCCAGGGCCAGTATGTGACCGCGGGAACCCAGCTGATGGGCTTGGTGCCGGACGTGGTCTGGGTCACGGCCAATATGAAGGAGACGCAGATGAAGAACATCCGCGTCGGCCAGCCGGTCGAGATCACCGTCGACGCCTTGGGCGGCCAGACCCTGCGCGGCCGTGTCGAACGGATCGCCCCCGCCGCCGGATCGGAGTTCAGCGTCATCCGTCCCGACAACGCCACCGGCAACTTCACCAAGGTGGCCCAGCGCATCCCGGTCCGTATCCGCATCGACCCCAACCAGCCCACCGCCGAGCGTCTGGCGCCGGGCATGTCGGTGGTGGCGAAGGTGAATACGGCCGGCTGACGGAACGCGCCGCTCTCCATCGCGCTACCTCTCCCAGCAAGGGAGAGCACCATGGACCGCGAACAGACCAAGGGTCGTGAAGAGAACGGCGCCGATCCGGCCGGCAAGCCGGACGCCCTGACCTCCGACAAGGCGACGAAGGCAGTCGGTCAGGCCGAGCGCCAGAGCGCGGGACCGGACGGCCCGGACGCCGCTGAGATCGGCGACACCTTCAAACGCAAGCCCTGACGCCGGATCAGGCCGATCGCGGCGACAGGCTGGCGGCGAGCAGATGCACGTCGTGCGCCCGCATCCGCTCGAAGTTCCCCAGCCCCAGGGCCAAGGCGCGCATGATTTCGGTCTGTCGCGTGTGTTCCGGATGGGCGGGCAAGGACGGCTCCGCCCGCGCCAGCTCCGCATCGAGTTCGGCCATCATATGGGCCAGGATTCCGTCGTTCATCTGATCCTCCATCACGCCGCCGACCGCCGCAGACGGTTAGAGCACAAACGGAACAGATGAAGAACACTCAGGCAGCCGCCAAACTGTGGACGAACGAAAAAGGGCCGGGCGATGCATCGCCCGGCCCTATTGTTTCAGCATCGCGACGCGATCAGCTGTCGGCTTGCCAGCCGCCGGCCAAGGCGCGGAACAAGGCGATTTGATAGGTCGTGACCAGGGCGTCGGACTGGGCCAAAGCCGCGTCCGCCGCCGCCTGGGTGCGTTCCGCGTCCAGCACCAAGAGGAAGCTGTCGGCGCCGGCGTTGAAGCGCAGGCGCGACAGGTCGGCGGCGCGAGCGGCCTGATCCCTGGCTTCGGTCAGGGCCGCACGGCGGTCCAGTTCGTTGGCGTAGTTGCTGAGCGCCGTCTCGGTTTCCTGAAGCGCCGTCAGCACCGTCTGGTCGAACGCAGCGAGCGCCGCGTCCGAACGGGCGCCGGCGGCCTTGATCTGAGCGCGGGCGGCGAAGACGTTGGGGAAGGACCAGCTGATCAGCGGACCGAAACTGAAGCGGAAGTTCTGGTCGTTGCCCAGTTCACCCGAGTCCAGCGCGGTGGAGCCGAACGATCCACCCAGGCTGATCTGCGGAAACAGGTTTGCGGTGGCCACGTTCACGCGCGCGGCGGCGGCGGCCAGTTCGGCCTCGGCCTGGCGCACATCGGGACGGCGGGCCAGAAGCGCCGCACCATCGCCGATCGGGATGGGCTGGCTGAGCTGGGGCGGACGCACGCAGGCGGCGGCGGCCTGGCTGGCCTCGGCCGGGGTGCGGCCCGTCAGGGTCGCCAAGCGGAACAGCGCCTCGTTACGGGCCGCGCGCAGGGTCGGCAGGGTCGCCGCCGTCTGGGCCAGGGCCGCGCGGGCGCTGGCCACGTCCAGCCCCGTACCCGCCCCGCCGTCGAGCAGGGTCTGGGTCAGGTTGGCGGTGTTGCGTTGCAGCTCCAGCGTCCGTTCGGCCGCCGCGATCTGCGCATTGGCCGAGCAGGTGTCGGCATAGGCGCGGGTCGTCTCGGCCGCGACCGTCACCTGGACCGTGGCCAAGGCGGCCTCGGCGGCGCGGGCGTCGGCGCGGGCGGCGCGGATGGTGGATTCCACCCGTCCGAACAGATCGACCTCATAGGCCGCCTGAATGCCGACGTCATAGGTGTCGATCTCGGGCGCCTCCTGCCCGGCGGGCAGGCCTTGGACCGTGGCGGCCGAGGCGCGGCTGCGCTGGGCCTGTGCGCTGGTCGTCGTGGTCGGGAAACGGCCGACGCGGGCCTCCGACAGCGACGCCCGGACCGCGCGCAGATTGGCGAAGGCGGCCTCGAGCTGGTTGTTCTCGGCGAAGGCCTGCTGGATCAAGGCGTCCAGCGTGGGGTCTTCGTACAGCCGCCACCAGTCGTCGCGCGCCGCAGCGGTCGAGACAGTGGGGCTGGCCGAGCCGACGAAGGCGCCTGTGCCGGCGACGGGCAGGTCGGCGACCGGCGCCTTTGGTCCGACCGCGCAGGCGGCCAGCAGGGCGCCAGAAGCCGTCAACTGGGCTGCGGCGGTCAGGAAACTGAGGGTCTTGTTGCGGGTCATCACATGTCCCCTCCCCGGCCGGTCGCGGGCGCAGGCGCGCTCGGATCGGTCAGGTCGCTGGTTTCGTCATAACGCACGGGCCGGTCCGAAGGACGGTCAGGCGTCGGGGTCGGTTTCTTGCCTTGCGGCAGTTTCGATGACAGCCAGCGGCTGACCACATAGAAGACCGGGGTGAAGATCAGGCCGAAGAAGGTCACGCCCAGCATGCCCGAGAAAACGGACGTGCCCAGGGACTGACGCATCTCCGCGCCCGGCCCCGAGGCCAGCATCAACGGCACGACGCCGAGGATGAAGGCGAAGGAGGTCATCAGGATCGGACGCAGACGGGTCTTGGCGGCGGCGACCGCAGCCTCGAACCGGTTCATGCCTTGCTCTTCCTCGGCCTGTTTGGCGAACTCGACGATCAGGATGGCGTTCTTGGCCGCCAAGGCGATCAGAACGACAAGCCCGATCTGGACCAGGATGTTGTTGTCCAGGCCGCGCAGGTTCACCCCGATGATGGCCGCCAGCAGACACATCGGCACGATCAGGATGACCGCCAGCGGAAGCGTGAACGCTTCGTACTGAGCCGCCAGCACCAGGAAGACGAACACCACCGCCATCAGGAAGATGACCGTCGCGCCGGAACGCGCCGCCTTCTGCTGATAGGCCAGACCCGTCCATTCGTAGGAGAAGCCCTGCGGCAGGGTCTGGGCGGCCATGGTCTCCATGACCTGCAGCGCCTCGCCGGAAGAGACCCCTGCTGCGGCGTTGCCCTGAAGCTCGGCCGCCGGGAACAGGTTGTAGCGCACGATCCGCGCCGGCCCGGAATCGTTGACCAGATTGGCCACCGATCCGATCGGCACCATGGCGCCCGTGGACGACTTGGTCTTCAGATTGGCGATATCGGCGATGTCGTCGCGCGCCGTCGGCTCCGCCTGCGCCGTCACCCGGAAGGTGCGGCCCAGCATGTTGAAGTCGTTGACGTAGGACGAGCCCAGATAGACGCCCAGTGTGTCGAACACCGCGCTGGGTTGGACACCCAGCATCAGCGCCTTGTCACGATCGACATCGGCGGTGATGCGCGGCGAGGCCGTGTTGTAGGTCGAGAAGACCTGACTGACCTCGGTCGGCTTCTGGGCGGCGGCGCCCATCATGGCGAAGGTCGCGCCTTCCAGCGGACGATAGCCGGCGCCTTCGCGGTCCTGGATCATCATCGAGAAACCGTTGCCGGTGCCAAGACCCTGGACCGCCGGCGGGGCGATGACGAAGATCTGCGCGTCCTCGATCTGTCCGGTCGCCTGGGTGATGGCGCCGGCCAGAGCCGTGGCGGCCTCCTCCTTGGAGCGTTCCTCGAAGCCGTTCAGGCGCACGAAGATGGTGGCGGCGTTGGAGCCGAACGAGAAGCTGGAACCGTCCAGACCGGCGAAGGCTACGGTGCCGTTCACCCCGGCGGTGCCCTGGATGATCTTGGTGGCGCGTTCCATCACCGCCTGGGTGCGATCCAGAGACGCGCCCGCCGGCAGTTGGATGACGCCGATCAGGAAGCCTTGGTCCTGTTCAGGGATAAAGCCCGAGGGGGTGTCGACCAGACGCCAGGCGGTCAGGCCCAGAAGACCGGCGTAGATGATCAGCACCAGACCGACCGTGCGTACCAGACGCGCGGTCAGGCGGCCGTAACGATCCGACAGCCAATCGAAGCCCTCGTTGAACTTCCGACCGGCCCAGCCGCCGTAATAGACGACCGTGCCCAGGACGCCCGGCTTGCGAGCGTGCTCATGATCCTTCTTGTGCGGCTTCAGCAGCAGGGCGGCCATGGCCGGCGACAGGGTCAGGGACACGAACAAGGAGATGACCGAGGCCGAGGCGATGACGACCGCGAACTGGCGATAGAAGATGCCGGGGATGCCGGGCACAAACATCGTCGGCACGAACACCGACACCAGCACCAGGCCGATGGCGATCAGGGCGCCGGAAACCTCCTGCATCGATCGATAGGCGGCCTCCTTGGGACTGAGCCCTTCACCGATGGCCCGCTCCACGTTCTCGACTACGACGATGGCGTCATCGACGACGATGCCGACCGCGAGGACCAGGGCGAACAGGGACAGGGAGTTGATCGAATAGCCCAGCGCCAGCTGCACCGCGAAGGTGCCAACGAGGGCGACGGGGATGGCGACGATGGGGATAATGGCCGCGCGCCAGGTCTGCAGGAAGACCATGACCACGATGATGACCAGGATGACGGCTTCGACCAGGGTGTGCTGAACCGACTCCACCGAGGAGGCGACGAATTCGGTCGGGTTGTAGGGCACGTCCACCTTCATGCCGGCGGGCACTTCGGACTTCAGGGCCTCGACCTCTTTCAGGACGCGGTCGGCGGTGCCCAGGGCGTTGGCGCCCGGCTGTTGAACGATGGCGATGCCGACGCCGCGCTGGCCGTCGAAGAAGCCGCGGATGCCGTAGTCCTGGGCGCCCAGTTCGATCCGCGCCACGTCGCGCAGATAGGTGACACGGCCCTGGGCGTCCGTCTTCAGCACGACGTTGGCGAACTCATTGGGATCGCTGAGACGACCCTGAACCTGGACCGGCAGTTGGAAGGCGGCCGCGCTGTTGGGGAACGGCGGCTGGCCGATGGAGCCGGCGGCGGCCTGAACGTTCTGGGCGCGCAAGGCGGAAACGATCTCGGGACCCGTCAGACCGCGCTCGGCCGCCTTGGCCGGGTCGATCCAGACGCGCATCGAATAGTTGCCGCCGCCGAACACCTGAACCGCGCCCACGCCCTCGATCCGCAGCAGACGGTCTCGCAGCGTGGAGTTGGCGTAGTTGCCGACATAGTCGTTATCCAGGGTTCCGTCGGGCGACGTCAGCCCCAAGATCATCAGGAAGCCGCTCTCGGCCTTGTTGACCACGACGCCCGTCTGGCGAACCGCCTCGGGAAGACGGGGCTCGGCCAGCGCCACCCGGTTCTGGACCAGCACCTGAGCGGAATCCAAATCCGTGCCGGGCTGGAAGGTCACCGTGATGGCCACCGCCCCGTCCGATGTGGACGAGGAGGAGATGTAGAGCATATTCTCGACGCCGTTCACCTCCTGCTCGATGGGAGCGGCGACGGTTTCGGCCAGGGTCTCGGCCGAGGCGCCGGGATAGGCGGCGTTGATGGTGATCGTCGGCGGCGCGATTTCCGGGTACTGCGACAGCGGCAGCAACGGATAGGCGGCGATGCCGATGATGGAGATCACCACCGCGATCACGGCCGCGAAAATCGGCCGGTCGATGAAGAAACGGGAGATGTTCATGGCTTAGCCGGCCGGCAGGCTGTTGGCGAAGGAGGCGCTGGACGCGGGTGCCGACTGGGTGACAGGCGCCTGGGACGCATCGCCGGCGACGGGTTCGATCTTGCCGTTTTTGGGCGTGACCTTGGAGCCCGGCTGGGCGGCGCGTTGCAGGCCCGCGATGATGACGCGGTCGGTCGGGGCCAGGCCCGAACGGACGACGCGCAAGCCCTGCACGATCGGGCCGAGCTGGACGGCCTTGTTCGTCACGGTGCCGTCGGCGTTGACCACGGCGACGGTGCGGCGGGCCTGATCCGTGCCGATGGCCGAATCCGGCACCAGCAGGGCGTCATAGGCGCCGGCGCCCGCGACTTGGGCGCTGCCGAACATGCCGGGGCGCAGGAAGCCGTCGGCGTTGGGCAGGATGGCGCGCAGACGGATCACGCCCGAGGCGGTGTCCACGGCGTTGTCCGAGAAGTCGAGACGGCCGGTGTGCTTGTAGGTGCTTTCGTCCTGCAGGCGCACATTGACGACTGCGCCCTGATTGGCGCCGCCCTGACGCAGGTATTTCAGCAGGACCGCTTCCGAGCCGTCGAAGACGAAGTGGATCGGGCCGCCGGAGATGATGGTGGTCAGGATGTCGCCGGCCGACGAACCGCCGGCGATGACATTGCCTGGATCGACGCGACGGTCGGACACGCGACCCGAGGTCGGCGCGGTGACGCGAGTGTATTCCAGGTTCAGACGCGCATTGCGGACGGCGGCGTTGCCGGCCGCCAGATTGGCCTGGGCGGCATCAACGGCCGCCTTGTTGGAATCATATTCGGCCTTGGACACCGCCTGCGAGGCCAGCAGGGCCTCGCTACGGGCCAGGTTGGCGCGGGCCAGCGACAGTTGCGACTGGGCCTGGGCCACCTGGGCCTGAGCCTGCGCCAGGGCGGCCTGGGCCGGGCGCGGATCCAGGGTGAACAGCAACTGGCCGCGCTGGACCATCTGGCCGTCGCGGAAGTGGACGGCCTGGATATAGCCGCCGACGCGGGCGCGCACGTCCACGCTCTCGACCGCTTCGAAGCGCCCGGTGAACTCGTCCCAGTCCCGCACCTGCTGCTTCAGCGGCACAGCCACCGTCACGGGCGGCGCGCCTTGCGCGGGCGCCTCTGCCTTTGGGGAACAACCATAAAGCGCACCCGTCACCATGACGGATACCGCCGCAATCTTCAGCCCGCGCATCTGCGCATCTCCCTGTCGGAGGTAAATCCCTGTCGAGCGGACAGAGGCCGATGGGGAGTCGGCCTTGTCAACGCGTGGTGACTTAATGGTCGGAGCCGTGGCGCTTGTCAACAGGCGTTGACAAAGCCATATGTGATCTACGGTTATTGTCTGTGGAGTGTCATCACCTTGTTATGTCCCGGCCCACGCCCGAGAAACGCCGCCGCCACGCGCACGGCCATTCTCGATGCTGCGCGCGAGAGATTCGCGGCCGAGAGCTATGACGACGTGGGCATGCGCGACATCGCCCGCGATGTCGGCGTCGATGCGGCCCTGATCAGCCGCTACTTCGGCTCCAAGGACGACCTGTTCCTGGCCGCGCTGGACAGCTGCGGCGACGGCAGCGCCCTGATGCAGGGCGAAAAGGCCGACTTCGGCCGGCGCGTGGCGCACGAGATCGTCTTCGAACCCAAGAAGGCCGAAAAGCTGAAGGGCATGTCGATCATGCTGCGCTCCATCGGCTCGGCCAAGGCGTCGGAGATGGTTCAGAACACCTGCACCCAGCGGTTCTTCGGCCCGCTGGAGGAATGGCTGAGCGGGCCGGACGCCACCGTCCGCGCGCGTCTCCTGGCCGGCTTCATCATGGGCATGTCGGTCAGTCGCGAACTGGGCGGCGGTAGCTTCAACATCGAACCCGCTCAATGCGAGGAGATGCGCGACCGCCTGGCGCCCATTCTTCAGTCCCTGATCGACGGCTGACCCAATCGCCGAAATGAAAAAGGGCACGGAGGCTGACCTCCGCGCCCTTTGTCTTGTCTGACGACCGGCTCAGTGCGAGGCGGTCGAGGTCACTTCAGTCCGCGCCTTGGTGCGGATGCAGCCGATGGCGAAGATGGTCAGGCCAACGTAGCCCAGCATCGGCACGATGAAGGCGGGCTGAAGCTTGCCGGCCGCATCGGCGATATGCGCCGCGACTTGAGGCAGCAGAGCGCCGCCGATGATGCCGAACACCAGCAGGCCCGACGTCGCCGAAGTCGGAGCGGTCGAGCGCTCCAGCGTCAAGGTGAAGATGGTGGGGAACATGATCGAGTTGAACAGGCCGATCGACAGGACGGCGTAGGCCGCCGTCGGCCCGCCGATCTGGCTGACGGTCAGGCACAGGACGGCCGCCGCGACCGTGCAGCAGGCCAGGACGATGCCGGGGCGCACCTTGGTCAGGACGGCCGAACCGATGAAGCGGCCGACCATGGCGCCGCCCCAGTACAGGGCCACCATCTTGCCCGCCGTCTCGATGGGAGCGTTCAGGATGTCGGGGCTTTCCAGGAAGTTGGTCAGCATGCCGCCGATCGCGACTTCGGAACCCACGTAGAGGAAGATGGCCAGGGCGCCGAACACGGCCCAAGGCGACGACAGGGCCTTCAGCGGCGACACGGCATTGTGCGATTCAGGCGCCGCCGCATTGATCTTCTTGCGCGCCGTGAAGATGAAGACGGCGATCAAGGCGAAGAAGGCGCCCATGCCCAGGAAGGCCATGTCGATGCTGCGCAGCGACTGGGTGCGGGTTGCGGCGGTGACCACCGCGCCGGCGGCGAAGACGCCGCCCGTCAGCAGGACGTGCGAGCCCAGCCACGGACCCACGGTCGTACCCAGCGAGTTGAAGGCCTGCGACAGGTTCAGACGGCTGGAGGCGCCCTTGGGGCTGCCGAGTTCGGCGACCAGCGGGTTGGCCGCGACCTGCAAAAGGGTCACGCCCGAGGCGATGACGAACAGGGCGATCAGCACGCCGGGATACCAGTCGGCGGCGGTGGCGGCCGGCACGATCAGGCAGCCCGCGACCATGACGATCAGGGCGCCGATGATCGAACGGCTGTAGCCCAGCTTGCTGAGGACCGAGGCGGCCGGCAGCGACATCAGCCCGTAGGCGATGAACCAGGCGAAGGTGGTCAGGAAGGCCTCGGCGTTGTTCAGGTCGAACACGCGCTTCACCGCCGCGATCAGCGGGTCGATCAGCGAGGTCGCAAAGCCCCAGGCGAAGAACAGCGTGGTGACATAGGCGAAGGCCAGGCCTGCGCCCTGGCGTTTTCCGGCGTCCGGAACGGTCATGAATGATCCCCCAGTGAAATCGAACGGCCGCGCTGTGGTCGCGCGGTTCTCATCCTGCTTGGTTCGGACATCGCGGAAGGCGCGTCCAGCCGAAAAGCGCCCTCTGTAACGAAACTTTTCCGCCGGCCGTGGCGCAGGCAAAGAAAAGGGCCGCCTCGCGAACGCGGCGGCCCAAGTTTGCTCAGAAGAGAGGGGAAATCAGAACTTGTAGTTCAGCCCGACCGCGAAGGTGCGGCCGTAGTGCTGATAGTCGATGGTCTGGCGCTCATCGCCGTTCTGGAAGGTCTTGAACGGCTCGTCGGTCAGGTTGTTGACCTGAGCCAGAACCGACAGGCCTTCCAGCGGACCGGACTGGAACTCATAGCCGACCTGAGCGTCGACCACGGTTTCCGCTGCGACCGAACGCAGGGTACGGCCGTTGTCGAAGCCGGAGACCTCGCCGAGGAAGTCGGAGCGATAGCGAGCCGAGATTCGCGACTGGAAGCCGTAACGCTCGTAGTAGATCGAACCGTTCACAACGTCTTCAGAGAGACCGGGCAGAGTCGTCGGCGGCTGGGTCGGATCGGGCTGAACCTCGCTGTCGGTCATCGAGGCGCTGAACTGGGCGCCGAAGCCTTCCAGTGCGGGATGGAAGATATCAAACGGCGCTGAGATCGACAGCTCCAATCCCTTAATCCAGCCGCCTTCGCCGTTGTCGGGGGCCGACGACTTGCCGAAGTTGATGACGGGCGTCAGGCCGCCGGTCGGATAGCCGGTGAAGTCGAATATCTGGTCGTGGTTATAAACGTAGCTTTCCAGATTCTTGTAGAAGGCCGCGATCGAGATATAGCCCTTGCGGTTGGCGAAATACTTCTCGAACGAGATGTCGGCCACGTCAGCGATATAGGGCATCAGTGTTGGATTGCCGCCCGAGGCGCTCCAGGGTGAGTTCTGGTCCGCCGTGGCCCCCGGCACATTCTTGCCGGCGTCGAACGAATAGTTCCGCGAGGCGCGCATATCGTTCATGCGGGCTCGCGCCAGCGTCCGAGCCGCCGCGAAACGCACGAAGGCGTCGTCGCCGACCTCCAGGACGAAGTTCGAGCTGGGCAGGATTTCCAGATAGTCCTTGCCACCCGAAACAGCGATCGATTGCGAAACGCCCTGGGATACCTGACGCGCCGAGAAGCCTGTGGAGCTTTGGTCGGTATAGACGAACTGCATGCCAACGTTGCCGGTCAGCGGCATGCCAAACAGGTTATGGTCGATGTTGGCGCGGATGTAGGAAGTCGAGACCTTTTCGGTCACTTCCCAATTACCCGAGACCACGTCGGCGTTCGGGTTGCGGATGCGATCCAGCGCGCCGCTGTTGACCAGGCCCAGGGCGTCATAGCTCAGCACCGCGCTGATGCCGAGATAACCCAGGTCAGTCGGGTCAAGCAGGAATGCCGTCGGCACGGTCAGGTCGCCGCCGCCAGGGACGCCGAGATAGAACTGGTCGTTGACGAAGCTCTTCTGGCGTTCGGAATAGCTGAAGCCGAAGTCGATCGACTTGAACGGGCTCTGGTGCAGTTCGCGCGTGACCGAGAAGCGGGCAGCCTTCAGTTCGTCTTCAATGGACGGCGTATTCATATAGCCTGCCTGACCGCCGGCGATGACGTCGCCACCCCAGCCCTGCGGGCTGGTGATGCGGATCAGGGTCGGGTCGGCGTAGTTTAGGCGGCTGGTGAATCGGGTGACACCGTCGCCGGTCAACTGGAAGCCCAAAGTGTCCAGCGCGCCGTTGATGTTCCGACCGGTGCCGGCGTTGGTTTCCAGGACGACGTCGTTACGCTCGACCTTCGAATAGCTGAGGTCCAGATTCGCCGACCAGTCGTCGCTGAGCGTGAATTCGGTGTTCCAGCCTAAAGCGGTGATGTTGCTGTCGCGCTTGTTAAGGTCGTTACGGACGACGCCCTTGATGTTGTCCCAGGTGCCGGCGACGATGAGGCCATCTTCGACGGTGTAACCGGGACGCAGCGACGGTGCCGGACGGCAGACCGCCGACGGGACGTTCACGGTGCAGTCACCCGAGGAACCACCCCACGCCAGCGGGAATTCGATGCCGCGAAGGACCTGGGTGTTCTTGAACTCGGAATAGAAGGCGTCGATCGTGGAGTGGATGCGATCGTTCGGGCGCCATTCCAGCACGCCCATATAGCCGTCGCGCTCCAGCTCCGACGACATCACATAGGGCTTCACGCCACCAGTCAGCAGATTGCCGTCCGTGTAGTTGGGATAGCCCCAGGCGTTGAAGCGCTCCGACTGATAGGGCGAGCTCATGTGGGCGTAGCCCAGGGCCACGCCCAGTGTGCCGTCCAGGAACTGGTCGATGTAGGAGATGGTGTAGCGGTCGCCGTTGTCGGTCGTGCCCGAGTTCAGGGCGCCCAGCTCATTCCACTCGTGGCGGTAGTTCATGGCGATGGCTTGGCGGCCGTAGGCCAGCGGGCGAACGGTGCGCAGGTCGACGGTGCCGCCCAGACCTTGACCAATCAGAGCCGCGTCCGGCGTCTTGTAGACGACGACGCTGTTCAGCAGTTCGGCGGGGAACTGGTCGAACTCGACGCCGCGGTTGTCGCCGGTGGTGACCAGTTCGCGCCCATTCAGCAGGGCGGTGGTGAAGTCGGGGCCCAAGCCACGGATGGAGATCGCCTGGCTGCGGCCGTCGAGGCGCTGCATCGTCACGCCCGGCAGGCGCGCCAGGGATTCGGCGATCGAGACGTCCGGCAGCTTGCCGATGTCTTCGGCCGAGATGACTTCGACGATCGACGTGTTGTTGGCCTTGGCCGAGATCGCGGCTTCGATCGAACGACGAATGCCGGTGACGACAATCTCATCGACCTGCGTCGCCTGATCGTCGGCCTGCGTTGTCGCGGCGGCGGTTTGTGCGTGGGCCGAGCCGACCGCCATCAGGGCGGCTGCGCCGAAGGCGACGCCGGATAGCAGGCGCGCGCGCCGGTTGAGACGTTGGAACATGGTCATCCTCCCTGGGGCTGACCGCGATTCTGAACGTCGCGATCTGAAGCCGTCGCAAAAATATGCAAATCTTCGGGAATGTTGCAAGCAGTTAATGCGGGCGTCTGATTTCCGTCGCACTTCGGGCCCGTTGATAGCCCGCAAAGGCGCGGGAATGTGCGGTTTCGCGCTATTCCCATGGCGCATCGCAGCATTTCAGCGACGCGTTGACAGCCCCGCCCATTGCTGCAAAATCTTGCAAATCGATCTGGAAGGCTTTGCACTTTCCAGACGCAAGGGAGTGAGCGTCATGGCGAGGGGAACCCCCAGAAGGGCCGGACTGCACGCGGCAATGGCGGCGGCGGCTCTGCTGAGCGGATTTGCAACGCCGACGACGGCGCAAACCCGCCAGGCCGAAGACGCCCTGTCAGCCCTGCGTCAACGCCTGCCACAGGACGAGGTGATCTACTTCCTCCTGCCGGATCGCTTCGCCAATGGCGATACATCGAACGACCACGGCGGTTACGCCGCCGACCGACTGAAAAGCGGGTTCGATCCGGCCGATACCGATTTCTATCACGGCGGCGACTTGGCCGGCGTGACCCAACAGCTGGACTATATCCAGGGCCTCGGCGCGACGGCGGTCTGGTTGGCGCCGGTGTTCAAGAACAAGCCCGTGCAGAGCCATGGCGGCTATACCGGCGCGGCGCACCACGGCTACTGGATCACCGACTTCACCGCCGTGGATCCGCACTTCGGCGACGAAGCTGCGATGCGCGCCTTGGTCGAGGCGGCCCATTCGCGCGGCATGAAGGTCTATCTGGACATCGTCGCCAACCACACCGCCGACGTCATTCAATATCGCGAATGCCCGGAGGGTCGCTGCGCCTATCGCAGCCGCGCCGACTATCCCTACACCCGTCGCGGCGGCGTCGATGGCGCGCCAATCAATGAGGGCTTCGACGGTCGCGACTTCTCGCGCCTGACCCGGCCCGACTACGCCTATACGCCGTACGTTCCGGCCGGCGAGGAGAACGCCAAGGTTCCGGCCTGGCTGAACGACCCGATCCACTATCATAACCGGGGCGAGAGCACCTTCACCGGCGAAAGCAGCCTGGACGGCGACTTCGCCGGGCTGGACGACCTGCTGACCGAGGACCCGGTCGTCATCCAGGGGATGATCGACATCTTCGGCGGCTGGATCGACAAATATGGCATCGACGGCTTCCGCATCGACACCGCCCGCCATGTGAACCCGGGCTTCTGGCAGGCCTTCATCCCCGCCATGATCGCCCGCGCCGAGGCCAAGGGCATCCCGAACTTCCACATCTTCGGCGAGGTCTATGATCCCGATCCGGCGGTGACGGCGCGATTCACGCGGGTCGACGGCTATCCGGCGGTGCTGGACTTCCCGTTCCAGAAGCAGGCGACCGATGTGGCGTCTGGCAAGGTCGGGACCGACGCCCTGGCCAAGCTGTTCGACGCCGACACGATCTATGACAAGGGCACGGAAACCGCCGCCATTCTGCCGACCTTCCTGGGCAACCATGACATGGGCCGGGTCGGCTTCTTCGTTAAACAGGCCAATCCGAACGCCGACGACTCCGAGGTGCTGGCGCGCATCAAACTGGCCCATGCCCTGATGATGTTCAGTCGGGGCGTGCCGACGCTCTATTATGGGGACGAGCAGGGCTTCGCCGGCGCGGGCGGATACGGAAACTCGCGCCAGGACATGTGGCCCAGCCGCACGCCGGTCTATGCGAACGAGACGCCCGTCGGCGGTCGCCAGCCGGCCTATTCCACCGACGCGCCGCTATATCAAGCGATCGCCGAGATGACCCGCCTCCGCGCCGAAGAGCCGGCCCTGCGACGCGGCCGTCAGGTCGTGCGCGCCTATGGCGACAAGCCCGGCCTGTTCGCTCTGTCTCGCATCGGCGAGGACGGATCGGAGGTCCTGGCCCTCTTCAACACCTCGACCGCGCCCGTCGCCGCTCGAGTCGAGGTGGAGCCCGGCTCGCTGCGGTGGCAAGCTCTGCGCGGCGATTGCGCACCCGAATCCTCCGCGCCCGCCAGCGTCGCCGTTCGCGTGCCCCCCCTCGATTACCTCGTCTGCAAGAGCGTGCCGTGACTGCCCTGCCCCTCGATCTTTCCACGGCTGACGCCGCCCCCGCATTGGCGCAAGACTGGTGGCGCGGCGCGGTGCTTTATCAGATCTATCCGCGCAGCTTCGCCGACTCCAACGACGACGGCGTCGGCGATCTGAAGGGGATCACCCAGCACCTCGACCATGTCGCCTCTTTAGGCGTGGATGGCATCTGGCTGTCGCCCTTCTTCACGTCGCCGATGAAGGACTTCGGCTATGACGTGTCGGACTATTGCGACGTCGATCCGATCTTCGGCACTTTGGCCGACTTCGACGCCCTGATCGCGCGCGCCCATGCCCTGGGGCTAAAGGTCGTCATCGATCAGGTCTTCTCCCACACCTCGGACGAACATCCCTGGTTCACCGACAGCCGCGCCAGCCGCAACGGCGAACACGCTGACTGGTATGTCTGGGCCGACGCCAAGCCGGACGGCTCGCCGCCCTCGAACTGGCAGTCGGTGTTCGGCGGCCCGGCCTGGACGTGGGACGCGCGTCGCGGCCAGTACTACATGCACAACTTCCTGGCCTCGCAGCCTCAACTGAACGTCAGGAACCCGGCGGTTCAGGACGCCCTGATCGCCGCGGCGCGGTTCTGGCTGGATCGGGGGGTGGACGGCTTCCGTCTGGATGCGATCAACTTCGCGATCCACGATCCGTCCCTGCGCGACAATCCGCCGATCCAGGACGGCAGGAAGCGCACGCGGCCGTTCGACTTCCAGGACAAGCTCTACAACCAGTCCCACCCGGACATCATCGGCTTCCTGAACCGCATCCGCGCGCTGACCGACAGCTATGAAGGCCGGTTCACCGTGGCGGAGGTCGGCGGCGATCACGCCGACCGCGAGATGAAGGAATTCACCGCCGGCAACGACCGTCTGCACTCGGCCTACGGCTTCCTCTATCTCTATGCCGATACGCTGAAGAGCGAACTGATCGGCGTGGGCGATGGAATGTGGCCGGATCAGCAGGGCGAAGGCTGGCCGTCCTGGACCTTCTCCAACCACGATGCGCCGCGCGCGGTGTCGCGTTGGGCCCAGGGCCGGGACGAGAAGGCCTTCTCGGAAATGGCCCTGCTGTTGCTGATGTGCCTGCGCGGCAATGTCTTCGTCTATCAGGGCGAAGAGTTGGGCCTGCCTCAGGCCGAGGTGCCGTTCGAGCGGCTGGTCGATCCCGAGGCCATCGCCAATTGGCCCGAGACACTGGGCCGCGACGGCGCCCGCACGCCGATCCCCTGGGTGGCCTCGGCGCCCAACGCCGGCTTCTCGACGGTCGAGCCCTGGCTGCCGGTCGATCCGCGCCATCTGGCGCTGGCCGTGGATGCGCAGGAGGCGGATCCGACATCGATCCTGCACGCCGCGCGCCGCATCATCGCCCTGCGTCAGGCCCATCCGGCGCTGCGGATCGGCGGGTTGGAGATCGAGAGCGCGGGCGACCTCGTGGTCTTCCGCCGGTTCGAACGGGCCGAGGGCGGCGAGCGTCTGCTGTGCGTGTTCAACCTAGGCTTCGAAGCCGTGGACTGGTTTGCGCCTGCCGGCGCGCGCCGGATCGCGGCGGTCAACTGGACCGAGACGGACGGGTCGACGCTGAGGCCGCTGGCCGGCCTGATCTTCGCCGACGCCGGATGACGGGGTCAGCCGCCGCAGGTCTCGCGAACGATCAACTCGGTCGGAACGCGCTCGGAACGGCCTGCTGCGGCGCCGCCGTGATCCAGCAGTTTGGACACCATCAAGCGGCCGGCCTTCATCGTGTCCTGGGCGATGGTGCTGAGCGCCGGGCGCGAGTAGCGGCTGAACGGCACATTGTCGAAACCGATGACCGAGACCTGGCCCGGCACCTCGACGCCGGCGTGCAGCAACGCCCTTACGGCTCCGAGCGCGATCTGGTCGGAGGCGGCCACCACGCCGTCGAAATCCAGGCCGCGTCGGATCAGGGCGTCTACGGCGGCCTCTGCGGATTCGACCTCGAAATGCGCAGGCACGATCAGGTCGGCGTCCACGTCCAGCCCGCTCTGGTTCATGGCGTCCAGATAGCCGCGATGCCGCTGCATGGCCTCGGGCGGATCCAGATCGCCCAGGAAGACGATGCGCTTTCGCCCCAGCCGCGCCAGATGCAACGTCGCGCGGCGCCCGCCCGAGATGTTGTCCGAGCCAATGGAGCAATAGTCCTGATCGGGCAGTTCGGCGCCCCAGACGACAAAGCGATGGTCAGCGTCGATCAGACGGTTGAAGGCCGAATGCAGGCTGGATTGGCCCAGGAAGATCACGCCATCCGCCCGGCTGGTGTTCAGCGCGGCCGACAGCTCGTCATAGTTGGCGGGCGAGATATGGCTCATCAGCAGGTCGCAGCCGCGTTCGCGCGCCGCCTCGCCCACCCCGGCCAGAAGCTCCAGAAAGAAGGGATCGCTGAGGCGCCCTTCGCGCCCCTGCGGGCGCGGCACCACCAGGGCGATGGTGCCCTGGGCGCCGATAGGGCCTGCGGGCATGTGACGGCGGAACGGGTAGTCGTGTTCCTTGGCCAGCTTCCAGATCGTCTGTTTGGTGCGATCGTTGACGGCGGGGCTGTCGTTCAGGGCGCGCGAGGCGGTGGCGATGGACACGCCGGCCAGGCGAGCGATGTCTTCCAGACGGGTGGTCTTGCGGCTCAAAGTCGCGGGTCCTCACAGCAGCATGGTGAAGCTGCAAAATTTTCTGCAAATATTTCAGCCACCGTTCGCGGCGGTTGGCAAGAGGCGGCGTAACGGAGTTCCCATGATGCAGCGCAGATCCTTCCTGGCCCTTGGCGGCGTGTCGATCCTGGCTCTGGGGGCGACGGGCGCGCGCGCCCAGACCGCGCCGAACCGTGCCCGGGCGTCCTCGCCCGGCGGCGTGCTGACGGTCGAGGCCTTCACCGACAACGACGGGCGGCCGATGTATTCGGTGCTGCGTCAGGGCCGGGTCGTGGTGGCCCCGTCCAAGTTGGGTTTCCTTCTGACCGACGCGCCGGCCATCGAGCGCGGCCTGGCCCTGACGGCAGGGCAGCCGGTCACGGTCGACGACACCTGGGAGCAGCCGTGGGGCGAGCGGCAGTTCATCCGCAACCACTACAACGAATGGCGCGTCGCCTATGCCGAGACCGGCGGCCTGCGACGCCGCGTGGACGTGGTCTTCCGCCTGTACGACGACGGTCTGGGCTTCCGCTATGAGTTCCCGCAGCAGGCTGGCCTGACCACCGTCCGCATCGGTTCGGAAATCACCGAGTTCAATCTGGCCGAAAACGGCGAGGCCCTGTGGTGCCCGGCCTGGGAATGGAACCGCGAGGAATATCTTTATAGCCGCACGCCCATCGATGCGGTCGGCAGCGCCCAGACGCCGATGACGGTTCGGGGCCAGTCGGGCCTGCACGTCTCGATCCACGAGGCCGCCTGCATCGACTATGCGGGGATGAACCTGCGCCGGTCGGAGGAAACGAAGTTTCGCGCTCAACTGACGCCGGGCCTGACCAATGCGGCGGTGGTGCGCGCGGCGCCGTTCAACACGCCCTGGCGGACCCTGCAAATCTCCGACAGCGCCGCGGGCCTGCTGGATTCCAGCCTGATCCTGAACCTGAACGAGCCCAACAAGCTGGGCGACGTCAGCTGGTTCAAGCCGATGAAATACGTCGGCGTCTGGTGGGAGATGCACCTGGACCTGAAGACCTGGAACTCCGGGCCCAAGCACGGCGCGACCACCGAAAATGCGATCAAACACATCGACTTCGCCGCCAAGCACGGCCTGGGTGGGGTCTTGGTCGAAGGCTGGAACAAGGGCTGGGACGGCCAGTGGTTCGCCAACGGCGCGGACTTCAGCTTCACCGAGGCCTATCCCGACTTCGATATCGAAGCGGTCTGCGCCCACGCGCGGTCCAAGGGCGTGCAGCTGATCGGCCACCACGAGACCGGCGGCAACGCCTTCCACTATGAGCAGCAGCTCGAACCGGCCATGGCCCTGTATGAACGCCTCGGCGTCCATTCGGTGAAGACCGGCTATGTCGCCGACGCGCAAGGCGCCCGCGTCGCCGGGCCTGACGGACAGATGGTCATGGCCTGGCACGAGAGCCAGGCGATGGCCCAGCACCACATGCGCGTGGTCGAGGCCGGCTATCGCCACAAGGTCGCCGTCAACGCTCACGAGCCGTTCAAGGACACCGGCCTTCGCCGCACCTATCCGAACATCATCAGCCGCGAGGGCCAGCGCGGGATGGAATATTCGGCCTGGGGCAATCCCGGCAATCCGCCCAAGCATGAGCCGAACCTGGTCTTCACCCGCCTCTTGGCCGGGCCCATGGACTATACGCCCGGCATCTTCGGCATGGAGACACGCAGCCCCGGCGGCGTGCAGACGACCTGGGCCAAGCAGCTGGCGCTTTATGTCGTGATCTACAGCCCGATCCAGATGGCGGCGGACCTGCTGGTCAACTACGAGGCCAACCCCGGCCCGTTCCAGTTCATCAAGGATGTGCCGGTCGACTGGAGCGAGAGCCGCACGCTGGACGCCGCCATGGGCGACTATGTCGTCACGGTTCGCAAGCAGCGCGGCACGGATGTCTGGGCCCTGGGCGCCGTCACCGACGAGCATCCGCGCGTGCTGAAGGCCCCACTCGACTTCCTGGACGCCGGCCGTCGATATCGGGCCGAAATCTATCGCGACGGGCCCAACGCCGACTATCGCGGCAAGCGCGAGGACATCGTCATCGAGCAGCGCGAGGTGACGTCGTCTGACACCCTGACCCTGGCGCTGGCCCCCGGTGGCGGTCAGGCGATCCGGTTCGTGCCGGTCGGCCGGGCGCGACGCGGATGACCCTGCTCTCGCACCGCCCGCGCCTGTCCGGCCTGGCGATCTGGAACATGTGCGTCGGCTTCTTCGGCATCCAGATCGGCTTCGGCCTGCAGAACGCCAACACCAGCCGGATCTTCCAGACGCTGGGCGCCGAGGTCGACAGCCTGGCGATCCTGTGGATCGCCGCGCCGCTGACGGGTCTGCTCGTCCAGCCGATCATCGGCCATTTCAGCGACAAGACCTGGACCCGATTCGGCCGGCGGCGACCCTATTTCCTGGTCGGGGCCATCGCCACCCCCCTGGCGCTAATCGCCATGCCCAACAGCCCCAGCCTGTGGTTCGCCGCGGCCATGCTGTGGATCATGGACGCCTCGATCAACATCACCATGGAGCCGTTCCGCGCCTTCGTCGGCGACAACCTGCCGGAGGAGCAGCGCACCGCAGGCTATGCGATGCAGAGCTTCTTCATCGGCGCCGGCGCGGTCTTCGCCTCGGTCCTGCCGTGGCTGTTGTCCAACGTCTTCGATATCGCCTCGACCGCCGAGGCGGGCGTGGTGCCCCTGTCGGTCAAGATCGCCTTCTACGTCGGCGCCGCCGGCCTGTTTTCGGCCGTGCTGTGGACAGTGCTTTCGACCAAGGAATACAGCCCCGAACAGATCGCGGCCTTCGAACGCGCCCGAGACGACGCGCCGAGCGCGCCCGTCGAGGCCGAAGCGCCGGCTCGCAGCGTCCAGGGCTGGATGACTTCTGGCCTGGTCTGCGCCGTCCTCGGCGGGCTGGGTTTCGTGCTGATCGGCGCGCTCGATCTGGAGAAGGAGCTGCTGATCCTGGCGGGCTTCTTCGCCGGGTTCGGCCTGCTGCAGATCGCCGTCGGCATGATGCAGCGGCGCCGCATCACCAACGCCGCGACCGAAATCCTGAACGACATCTTCCGCATGCCCGAGACGATGCGCGGCCTGGCTGTCGTTCAGTTCTTCAGCTGGTTCGCCCTGTTCGCCATGTGGATCTACACCACCGCGGCCGTGACCCGCGTCCATTACGGTGCGACCGACACCACCTCGGCCGCCTACGCCACGGGCGCGGACTGGGTGGGGGTTCTGTTCGGGGTCTACAACGGCGTGGCGGCCCTGGCGGCCTTCACCCTGCCGGTCATCGCCAAACGGATCGGACGCAAGGCGACCCATGCGCTGATGCTGATGCTTGGCGCCGCCGGCCTGTTTGGCGTCTTCGCCATCCGCGAGCCCGGACTGCTTTGGCTGCCGATGATCGGCGTCGGTTTCGCCTGGGCGTCGATCGTCTCCATGCCCTACGCCATCCTGTCGGCGGCGGTGCCGGATAGAAAAATGGGCGTCTATATGGGCGTCTTCAACATCTTCATCGTCGTGCCCCAGCTGCTGGCCGCGACGGTTCTGGGCCTGATCCTGAAGACCCTGTTCGATGGTCAGGCGATCTGGGCCCTGGTGCTGGGCGCCGTCTCCTTCGTACTGGCCGCCGCGAGCGCGCTGATGGTCAAGGAGCATCGCGGATGAACCGTCGGGGTCTTCTGGCCCTCATGTCCGCCCTGCCCTTCGCCAGCGCGGCGCGGGCCGAGGGCGCCATCGCGGGCGGGCGGCTGGTGCTGCATGAGACGGTCGCGTCGGCCCATGTGAAGGCGCGCAATGTCTCGGTCTGGCTGCCGCCCGGATATGAGGCGTCCGGCGCCGCCTGGCCTGTTCTCTACATGCACGACGGCCAGAACCTGTTCGATCCGGCCACGGCCAACTTCGGCGAATGGGGCGTGGACGAGCATCTGACGCGGCTGATCGAAAGCGGTCAGGTGCGGACGCCGATCGTGGTGGGGATCTGGAACACCGACCTGCGGCTGAGGGAGTATGTCCCCGCCGACCTGATCGCCGCCCTACCCGCCGACATGCGCGACGAGGTCCAGGCCATTTACGGCGGCCCGTCCTTGTCCGACGGCTATCTGCGGTTCCTGGTCGAGGAGTTGAAGCCCTTCATCGACGGCGCTTACCGCACCCTGACTGGCCCGCAGGACACGATGATCGCCGGCTCCAGCATGGGCGGCCTGATCTCCATGTATGCGGTGATGAAACGGCCGCAGGTCTTTTCCGCCGCCGCCTGTCTGTCCACCCACTGGCCGCTGAAGGTCGAAGGGCTTGAGCCCGGCGCGGCGCTGGACGCCTGGCGCGAACGCCTGGTCGCCGCCTGGACCGGCGTGATCGAACGCGGCCTGCCTGAACCGGGCGCCCACCGCTTCTATTTCGACCGGGGCGACGAGACGCTGGATCAGTTCTACGCCGTCTTCCAGACCCAGGTGGACCAGACCCTCCGCCATCGAGGCTACGGCCCCGGCGATTTCCGCAGCCTGGTCTTCCCCGGCGCCCAGCATAATGAAGCGTCCTGGAACCAGCGGCTGGATGTGCCTTTGACCTTCCTTCTTTCCCCCGCCCCCACGCGCAACCCGTGAGGACCACAATGCGTCACTTCCGTACCTTCTGCCTCGCCGGCGCCGCCGGCCTGGCCCTCGCTTCCGCCGCGAGCGCCAAATCGGGCGTCGCCCCCGGCGCGCCCGGCGCCCCGCCCGTCTGGTCCAGCGCGGCCAAAACCGGCGCCGGCGCATCCTACGAGGCCTATGTTGATGGCCAGTATCGCGACGGCGGCCCGACCGGCGCGGTGTCCAAGGTCTGGTATTCCGTCGCCGACGGCGTCCTGACCGAGACCATGTACGGCCTGATCCATGAGGCCCAGATCAAGGCCCTGCGCTTCGCCGGCGTGACCCAGGACGGTCTGGTCGTCGAAGGCGACGACACAACCAGCCGCACCGAATATCTGCACGTCGACGCCCAGGGACGTCCACTCTCGCCGGCTTATCGCGTAACGACGCAGGACAAGAACGGCCGCTTTGAGATCAAGAAGCAGATCTTCAGCGATCCCGACCGCAACGCCCTGGTGTTGCGCGTCACCATCACGGCGCTGAAGGGCGATGTGACGCCCTATCTGATGCTGGAGCCGCACATCGCCAACACGGGCGTCGACGATCGCGGTCGGGTCACGCGCGACGGCTTCCACGCGTGGGAAGGCGACACCCACCTGTTCCTGAAGCCCGGCGAGGCCTTCGAAAAGGCCAGCGTCGGCTTCGTCGGCGCCTCGGACGGCCTGACCGATCTAAAGGACGGCAAGCTGGACTGGACCTACGCCTCCACCGGCGATGAGGCCGGCAATACGATGATGACCGGGGCTCTGCCGCGCCTGCGCCAAAGCAGCCGGATCACGCGTGATTTCGTCATCGGCTTCGGCGCGAGCGAGGCCGAGGCGCGCGCCGCCGCGGACGGTTCGTTCGCCACCGGTCTGGACGAGGTGCTGGCCCGCTTCAACGGCGAGGGTGAGCGCGTGGGTTGGGAGGACTATGTCGCCTCTCTCACTGAACTGCCGCGCATCGCCGAGCAGGCGACCGACGGCGGCAAGCTGGCCTACGCCTCGGCCCTGATGCTCAAGGTGCAGGAGGATCGCACCCACGCCGGCGCCCTGATCGCGTCACTGTCGAACCCGTGGGGCGACACGGTGGACGCGTCGAAGTCCTCGACAGGCTACAAGGCCGTTTGGCCGCGTGACTTCTATCAGGTGGCGATGGCTCTGGCGGCGCTAGGCGACAAGGAGACGCCGCTGGCGGCCTTCAACTATCTGCCCCAAGTCCAGGTCGGCCCGAACACGCCGGGCAACACCGGCGTCGGCGGCTGGTTCCTGCAGAAGACGCACGTGGACGGCGAACTGGAGTGGGTCGCGGTCCAGTTGGACCAGACCGCCATGCCGATCATGCTGGGTTATCGTCTGTGGAAGATGGGCTGGCTGTCCGACGCCCAGATGACCGAACACTATCGGTCCATGCTGAAGCCGGCGGCCGACTTCCTGGTGGACGGCGGCAAGATCGGGCTGATGTGGAACGACGCGGAGATCAAGCCGCCCTTCACTCAGCAGGAACGCTGGGAGGAGCAGCAGGGCTATTCTCCGTCCTCCACCGCCGCCGTGGTCGCGGGCCTGACGGTGGCCGCCGAAATGGCGCGCGCCTCGGGCGACGCCGCCGACGCGACGCGCTACCAGATCGCGGCCGACAGCTATGCGTCCAAGATCGAAGACCGGATGTTCACCACCAACGGCGACTTCGGCGACGGTCGCTACTTCATCCGCATCACTCAGAACGAAAACCCGAACGACAAGGCCCCGATCGGCGCCGCCAACGGCCAGATCGCTCCGGCCGAAGACCGCGTCGTGGACGGCGGCTTCCTCGAGCTGGTGCGCTATGGCGTGCGCAAGGCCGACGATCCGCACATCCTGGCAACCCTGCCCGTCTATGACGACCAGTCCTTGGAACCGCTTTATCGGGTTCGCTACGACTTCGGTCCCGAGGGCGACAAGACCCCGGGCTGGCGCCGTTATGGCGTCGACGGCTATGGCGAGGACCATCGGACGGGCGCCAACTACGGCGTCGGCGGGGAGATGAGCCCCGGTCAGCGCGGTCGGGTCTGGCCCTTCTTCACGGGCGAGCGCGGTCACTATGAGCTGGCGCGCGTCAGCGTGAACGGCGCCCCCTCGGCCGCCGACATCGCCGCCATTCGTCAGACCTATGTGCGCGGCATGGAGCGGTTCGCCAACGGCGGGCTGATGCTGGCCGAACAGGTGTGGGACGGCGTCGGAAACCCGACGGCCAAGGATTACGCCGTGGGTCAGAATACGGACTCGGCGACCCCGCTTGCCTGGACCCACGCGGAATATCTGAAGCTGCTGCGGTCTTTGGCCGACGGCAAGGTCTGGGACAGCTACGCCCCCGTCCACGACCGCTACGCCCGCTGATACGAAAACGGCCCCGGAGATCGCTCTCCGGGGTCGCTCTCATTTCAAGCTGACGCGGCTCAGAAGGTGAGCTTCACCGCGCCAACAATCCGATCCTCGGCGCCCGGCACGCCGTCCACGTCCGAGTCGTGATAGCGCACATCGACGCCAACCTTGTCGGTCAGGGCATAGCCGACGCCGACGTTCCAGGTGGTATAGTCGTCGCTGACGTCGAGCCATTGCTTGCCCAGCGCGCCCGACACCGTCCACTTGGGCGCAGGCGAGAAGGCACCGTTGACCTCGGCATAGGTCGCCTCCTTGTCCGCACCGAAGAAGTCGGGCGAGTAATAGACGGCCGCGCCAAACGTGGCGGGACCGACCGCGCGCGAGGCCGCAGCCTTGAACTCGGCGTAGTTATAGTCCGCGCCGTCCGGTTCCCCGACATAAAGATAGCCGATCGCGCCGAAGTCGAGCGCGAAACCGACCGCCTCGGTGCGATAGCCGCCGTAAAGGTCGACTTCCGCATCGGTGTCATCGCCGAAGTCGACGTTGGAGGCCCAGGCCCCGGCGTAGAAACTGCCCGAGGTTAGATCGACGCCGCCCTGAATGGCGGGATCTTCACTGGTCTGGCTGAAGCCGCGGAAGACATAGTCGCTGACGGCGCCCACGTTCCAGGCGACATCGACGGTGCTCTGGGCCGAGGCCGGCGCGGCGAGGCCGATCAGTCCTGCGGCGAGCGTTGCGGCGGCGGCCGCGCGGATGATGGTCTTTTTCATAGTCTATCCCCTTGTTGTCGTTATTTGAGGTCGAGCCCGGGCGCGGGTTTGGGAGCCGCGCCCGATCTCAGCTCAGTGTTCCAGCGCCTCGCCGTGCAGCGAGGTGTCCAGACCTGCGGCCTCTTCCGCCTCGCTCACGCGCAGGCCCGTGGTGAACTTGCAGATGAACAGGATGATCAGGGTGCCGACGGCGCTGTAGACGATGGTCCACAGCAAGCCCAGGGCCTGGGCGCCGACGTTGGCGCCTTCCGACAGGCTGTTGATCGCGGTCGTGGCGAATACGCCGGTCAGCAGGGCGCCGATCAGGCCGCCCGCGCCGTGGATGCCGAAGGCGTCCAGGCTGTCGTCATAGCGCAGCAGTTTCTTGATCCACACCGATGAGGCGTAGCAGGCCGGGCCGGCGATCAGGCCGATGATGACCGCGCCCTTGGGATCGACGAAGCCGGCCGCCGGGGTGATGGCGACCAGACCGGCGACGACGCCCGACAGCATGCCGATCAGCGAGACCTTCTTCTTCTCGATATATTCGACGATTTTCCAGGTCAGGGCGGCGGCGGCGGCGGCAAGGATGGTGTTCAGCAGCGCCACGCCCATCAGATCGTTGGCGGCGCCCGCCGAGCCGGCGTTGAAGCCGATCCAGCCGACCAGCAGTAGCGAGGCGCCGATCATGGTCAGCACAGGGTTGTGAGCGGTGATGACCTCTGTACCGTAACCCTTACGGCGACCCAGGAAGATAGCGCAGACTAGGCCCGCGACGCCCGAGTTGACGTGAACGACGGCGCCGCCTGCGAAGTCCAGCACGCCCGCCGAACCGAGGAAACCGCCGCCCCAGACCCAGTGGCAGATCGGCGCATAGACCAGCAGCGACCATAAGGCGGTGAACAACAACAGCGCCGAATATTTGAACCGCTCGGCGAAGGCGCCGGTGATCAGCGCCGGGGTGATGATGGCGAAGGTCATCTGGAAGGAGATGAACAGGAATTCGGGAATGCCCGGCAGCAGGGCGTTGGCCGTCTTCAGCGACACGCCGTTCAGGAACAGCATGTCCAGGCTGCCGATGAAGGGCTGAAGGCCGGCGCTTTCGTTCTTGCCGAAGGCCAGGCTGTAACCGGCGACGAACCACACCAGCGACACCACGGCGAAGACGCCGACGGACTGGGTGATGGTGGCGATGACGTTCTTCTTGCGCACCATGCCGCCATAGAACAGCGCCAGACCGGGGAGGGTCATCAGGAGAACCAGGGCGGTCGAGGTGCCGAGCCATGAGGCGCCGGCGCTGTCCAGCTCAAGCGCGGCTTGGTGGCCGAGCAAGGCGGGCGCGGCGTCCTGCGCGTTGGCTGCGCCAGCTGCCATCAAACAGAGTGTGGGAAGAAGGAGCGCAGCCGCTCCCGTAAGTCGTTTCGTGGTCTGCGACATGAGCTAGTACCCCCTATGCAATCTCGCAGTTGCGAAGATTTTACCGCATTTGCGATAGGCGCAAGGGGCTAGACCGTGAACGGCGCAACTTTCTTGCAACTGTCATGGAGAAAAAGAACAGGGCCGCACGATCTTGCGATACTGCGGCCCGATATCAGATTCTTTATGCCGACAAAGCCAAGCTGAGCGGCAGGATTTTCAGCTTCAGTTTAAGCCGTCAGGCCCAATGCATCTGCACCCGATGCGCCGCCGCCCAGTGAATGGCGCGGATGGCGTCGATGACGGCCTCGGTCGCCGCACGCGTGCCCAGCGCGCCGCCCAGATCGGCCGTCACGGCGCCGGCCGCCAGAACGGCGGCGACCGCGGCCTCGATGGAATCCGCCTCGTCCTCCAGTCTCAGGCTGTGACGCAGCAGCAGGGCCGCCGACAGGATGGTCCCGACCGGATTGGCCAGATCCTGACCGGCGATGTCCGGCGCCGAGCCGTGGATAGGCTCGAACAGACCCGGCCCGCCCGCGCCCAGCGACGCCGACGGCAACAGGCCGATGGAGCCGCCCAGCACCGAAATCTCGTCCGACAGGATGTCACCGAACATGTTTTCGGTCAGGATGACGTCGTATTCGCGCGGCTTGCGGATCAGGTGCATGGCCATGGAGTCCACCAGGGCGTGCTCCAGGGTGATGTCGGGGAACTCCTCGGCATGGATGCGGGTCACGACCTCGCGCCACAGCCGGCTGGTCTCCATGACATTGGCCTTGTCGACCGAGGTCACCTTGCCACGACGCTGTTGGGCGGTCTGGAAGGCGGCGCGGGTCACCCGCTCGATCTCCGGCACGGTGTATTCGCACAGGTCGGTGGCGCGGTCGGCGGTGCGGGTCTTCTCGCCGAAATAGACGCCGCCGGTCAGTTCGCGGAAGACGATCAGATCGACGCCCTCGACGATCTCCTTCTTAAGCGGGGAGCGGTGCGCCAGCACCGGCGACACCTGCAACGGCCGCAGATTGGCGAACAGGCCCATCGCCTTGCGGATCGCCAACAGTCCCTGTTCCGGACGCGCCTTGCCGCCATCCCATTTCGGCCCGCCGACCGCGCCCAGCAGCACAGCGTCGGACGCGACGCAGGCGGCGCGCGTGGCCTCTGGCAAAGGCTCGCCCGTCTCGTCGATGGCCGCGCCGCCGATCAGATGCTCGGCGAACTCGAAATGGTGACCATAGAAATCGCCGATGACCCGCAAGACATCACGCGCGGCCCGCGTGACCTCCGGTCCGACGCCGTCGCCGGGCAGCAGGACGATGTTGTAGGTCTTGGTGGCGGCGGTGCTCATCTTACGGTCTCTTTCGATCGCTCGTAGGCTTCGATTTCAGGCATGTTTGATTGCAGCCAGCCCAGGGTGTCCACCCCGTCCAGCAGGCATTGACGGGCGAAGGATTCGACCCCGAACGGCACGGGTTCGGCATTGCCGCGCTGGATCTGATTGGCCTGGAGGTCGATCGTGACCGGCTGGTCCGGCTGCGACGCCAGATCGTCCCAAACCGCCTGGCTGACGACGATGGGCAGTAGGCCGTTTTTCAGCGCATTCGATGTAAAAATGTCAGCGATCTCGGTCGAGATCACCGCCCGGAACCCATAGTCCAGCAGGGCCCAGGGCGCATGCTCGCGCGACGAACCGCAGGCGAAGTTCCGACCCGCCAGCAGGATGCGATGCTCAGCCGGGTCTATCCGGTTCAGAATCGCCTCGGGCTTTTCCGAGCCGTCGTCTTCGTAACGCCAGTCATAAAAGGCGGCCTTGCCCAGACCTTCGCGCGTGGTCGTGGTCAGGAACCGCGCCGGAATGATCTGGTCGGTGTCGATATTGGCCTGGCTCAGGGTCACGGTCTTGGAGGTCAGCACCTGGAAGGGTTCAGACATGTTCGACCTCCTTCAGATAGACGCGCGGATCGGTCAGCACACCAGCGACCGCCGTCGCCGCCGCCGTCGCCGGGCTGGCCAGGATGGTGCGGGCGTCCTTGCCTTGGCGGCCTTCGAAATTGCGGTTCGATGTGGATACGGCCAGTTGGCCCGGCGCGACGAAATCACCGTTCATGGCGATGCACATCGAACAGCCGGGAATGCGCCATTCGGCCCCGGCGGCGATGAAGACCTGATCCAGGCCTTCAGCCTCGGCGTCGCGACGCACGGCCTCGGACCCCGGCACCACCAGCATGCGCAGGCCCGGTTTGACCTTGCGACCGCGCAGCACCTCGGCGGCGGCGCGCAGATCGGGCAGACGTCCGTTGGTGCAGGATCCGATGAAGACCACATCCACCGGCTGGCTGGTCGTCGCCTCCCCGGCCGTGAAACCCATATAGGCGATGGCCTTGCGGTCTGAGTCCGACTGCGGTTGCGGCACGGGCGAGCCGATGGGCGCGCCCGCATCCGGCGTCGTGCCCCAGGTCGCCATGGGTCGGATGGCGGCGCCGTCGATGGTCACTTCCTTGTCGAAGACCGCGCCTGCATCTGTCGCCAGTTTCAGCCATTCGGTCGCTGCCGCCTCATAGTCAGCGGGCACGTGCTTGCGACCGCGCAGCCAGTCGATGGTCGTCTGGTCTGGGGCGATCATGCCGGCCCGCGCCCCGGCTTCTATGGACATGTTGCACAGGGTCATCCGCCCTTCCATGTCAAGCGACCGCACCGCCTCGCCCGCGTATTCGATGACATAGCCGGTGCCGCCGCCGAAACCGATGGCGGCGATGACCGCCAGGGCGACATCCTTGCCCGAAACGCCGGGCTGCAACTTTCCGTCCACCGTCACCCGCATGGCCTTGGCCTTGCGCTGCAACAGGCATTGGGTCGCCAGCACGTGACCGACTTCCGAAGTGCCGATCCCGAAGGCCAGGGCGCCGAAGGCGCCATGAGTGGCGGTATGACTGTCGCCGCAGACCACCGTCATGCCCGGCTGGGTCAGGCCCAGCTCCGGCCCCATCACATGGACCACGCCGCGATCTTCCGATCCCCATCCGGCCAGCGGCACACCATGGGCGGCGCAGTTGCGCTCCAGCGCATGAACCTGAGCCTCGGCCTGGGCGGTGACATAGGGTTTCAGACCATTCAGCCCCGCGGGCAGGGTCGGCGTCGAATGATCCAGCGTCGCATAGGTCCGGTCGGGACGGCGCACCTTCAGCCCGCGCGCCTCGATCTCGCTGAAGGCTTGGGGGCTGGTGACTTCGTGGACCAGATGCAGGTCGATATACAGCACGCCCGGCGTGTCGGCCGTTTCCGGCCGCACGACGTGGGCGTCCCACACCTTGTCGAACAGGGTCTTGGGATCAGGCATATTGGGCCACGATCTCGGACACGCCATCGACCCGGTCGATGATGGCGATCAGTTCCGCGTCATTGATCTCGCCGATCTGATCCGCGCGCGACTTGAAGCCCGCGACCACCGCCGCCAGACGCTCGCCCTCGATGGTACGGCCGATGGTCTCGGCGCGTTTGGCGATGGCGTGACGGCCCGAATGCTTGCCCAGCACGAACCAGCTGCCCTCGAAGCCCACGTCCTGGGGCCGCATGATCTCATAGGTGCGGCTGTCGGCCAGCATTCCATGCTGATGGATGCCCGCCTCGTGGGCGAAGGCGTTGATCCCGACCACCGACTTGTTGCGCGCGATGACCGTCTCGGTGATCTCGCACAGGATCTTGGAGGCGCGCACCAGATGGCGGCTGTCGGCGCCGGTCGTTACGCCATACAGGTCCTCGCGGACCTTCAGCGCCATGATGACCTCTTCGATCGAGCAGTTGCCGGCCCGCTCGCCGATGCCGTTGATCGCCCCCTCGACCTGACGCGCGCCGCCCTGGACGGCCGCCAGGGAGTTGGCGACCGCCATGCCCAGGTCGTCGTGGCAGTGGGTGGAGAAGATGACGTGCGGATGGCGCTTCTTGATACGCGCTGCCAGGACGGCGAAGCGGTCGCGCACCTCCTGCGGCGTCGCATAGCCGACCGTGTCGGGCACGTTCAGGGTGCGGGCGCCGGCGTCGGCGGCAGCCTCCAGCACATCGGCCAAAAACTCCGGCTCGGTGCGGAAGGCGTCCTCGGCCGAGAACTCGACGTCGTCGAACAGGCTGCGGGCGTATTCCACCGACCGCACAGCCGTCGACAACACCTCATTGGTGGACATCTTCAGCTTGGCGGTGCGGTGGATCGGGCTGGTGCCGATGAAGGTGTGGCAGCGACGGTGGGATTTCGGCGCCGGCGCCAAGGCGCGGAAGGTGGCGTCGATGTCCTTCTCGTTGGCGCGCGACAAGGAGCAGAAGATCGGTCCCTCGACCTCGCCCGCCACGCGGCGGATGCAGTCCTCGTCACCCGGCGAGGCGGCGGCGAAGCCAGCCTCGATAACGTCAACGCCCAGGTCCCGCAGAACCTGGGCCATCTTCACCTTGGCCTGGGCGCTCATCGAGAAGCCCGGAGCCTGTTCCCCGTCCCGCATCGTCGTGTCGAAGACGATGACGCGGTTGGGGTCGGCGGCGATCTCCTCGGTGCGGGATACGCCCGATACTCGTACGCTTTCGGGGGTAATCATCACGCGGCCTCGGATCGAATCATGTCGTTGCTGATGCGGCGCACGCCGAACAGCCGGTCGATCTGGCGACCCAGGTTGTCCATGCAGCGGCCGGCGTCGCGGCCGCGCACAGTCAGGGCGATGCGACGGAAGGCACCCTCATCAGCCAAGGCCATGCCGTCGATGTGGAAGCCGCGGCGCTCCACCAGCCCGATGAGACGCTGAAGCGAACCGTCCGCACGGTCGATCTGGATGTGGATCGTGTTGCTCATCTCAGGAGCCCTCCATCATTTCAGCATTGCTCTTGCCCGGCGGAACCAGCGGCCAGACATTGTCTCGGGGGTCGATGACCACATGGGCCAGGCAGGGACCGTCGGCGGCCAGCAGGCGCTGGATGCCGTCGGACACCTGATCACGGCGATCGATGCGGAAGGCCTCGATGCCGAAGGCTTCGGCGACCTTCACGAAGTCCGGGTTGTCGGACAGGTCGATCTCGGAATAGTTCTCTGCGAAGAACAACTCCTGCCACTGGCGCACCAGGCCCAGCGAGGAATTGTCGATCAGCACGATCTTCAGCGGGATGCCGTAACGCTTCAGCGTCGCCAGCTCCTGGATGTTCATCATGAAGCCGCCGTCGCCGGCGATGGTCACGACCGTCGCCGACGGATCGGCCAGCTTGGCGCCTATGCCGGCGGGCAGGCCGAAGCCCATGGCGCCCAGGCCGCCCGAGGTGATGTGGGCTTCGGGCCGCGAGAAGCGGCAGTGCATGGCCGCCCACATCTGATGCTGGCCCACGTCGCAGGCGGCGACGAAGTCATCGCCGGCCGCTTCCGAGATTTCTTTCAGCAGGGCAGGCGCATAGACCCCCTCACCCGGCGCGTCATAGCGGTGCGCGCCGGATTCGGCCGCGCGCGCGCAGTCGTCGGCCCAGGCCTGGATGTCCAGCGCCGCGCCCGACCGCATGCGCGCGGTCAGCGCCTCAACGCCTTCGCGCAGCTCGCCGACGACGGCGACATTGGCGCTGCGCAATTTGCCGACTTCCGAGGCGTCGATGTCGAAATGGACGATGCGGGCATTGGGCGCGAACTCGGCCAGCTTGCCGGTCGCGCGGTCGTCGAACCGGGCCCCGACGACGATCAACAGATCGCTGTCCTGCACTGCATGGTTGGCGGCGCGCGTGCCGTGCATGCCCAGCATGCCCAGCATGCCCGGCGCATCGGTCGGGATGGCGCCCAGGGCGTTCAGGGTCGAGACCTGGGGAATGCCGGTCGCGGCGACGAAGGCGCGCAGGGCCTCGGTCGCGCCGCCGATTTTCACCCCGCCGCCGATATAGACCAACGGCTTCTTCGCTGCCCGGATCGCGGCCTCGGCGGCGGCGATGGCGTCGTAATCGACGCGCGGCGTCTGGTTGGGAATGGAGAAACCGTAGTCCTCGCCGGTCGTCTCGAACTGCACATCCTTGGGCAGATCGACCAGAACCGGACCGGGGCGGCCCGAGCGAGCGATATGGAAGGCTTCCTCGATCGCGGCGGGAACCTCGGCGGCCGAGCGGACCAGGATCGAATGTTTCACGATCGGCAGGGTGACGCCCAGGATGTCGATCTCCTGAAAGGCGTCAGTGCCCATCAGGCCTTGGGCGACGTTGCCGGTGATGCAGACGATCGGCACCGAGTCCATCATCGCATTGGCGATGCCGGTGACCAGATTGGTGGCGCCGGGGCCTGAAGTCGCCATGCAGACCCCGACCTTGCCGCTCTTCCTGGCATAGGCGTCGGCCGAGAAGGCCGCGCCCTGCTCATGGCGGACCAGGATGTGCTTCAGCTTCGAGCCGGCCAGGGCGTCATAGACCGGCATGATGGCGCCGCCCGGATAGCCGAATACCACCTCCACCCCCAGCCGCTCCAGGGTGGAGACCAGCAGACGCGCACCCGACTGGGGAGCGGTCTCGGCTGAGGGTTTGAAGGCGGCGGCGGTCATCAGGGTCATCCGGTCTTTCAGGCGGCGATCAGGCCGCTTCAGCCTTGGGCGTGTTCAGCCAGGCCATGCGTTCGCGCAGACGAGCGCCGACCTGTTCGATCTGGCTCTCGCGGTCCGCCTTCAGCCAAGCCTCGTATTGCGGCTTGCCGGCCTCGTTCTCGGCGATCCAGTTGCGCGCGAAGGTGCCGTCCTGGATCTCGTCCAGAATGGTCTTCATGCGGGCCTTGGTCTCTTCGGTCACGACGCGCGGGCCGCTGGCGACCGCGCCGTACTTGGCCGTCTCGGAGATGAAGTGGTGCATCTTGGAGATGCCGCCTTCGTAGAACAGGTCCACGATCAGCTTCAGCTCATGCAGGCATTCGAAATAGGCGATCTCGGGCTGGTAACCGGCCTCGACCAGGGTGTTGAAGCCCTGGATGACCAGTTCCTTGGCGCCGCCGCACAGGACCGCCTGTTCGCCGAACAGATCGGTCTCGGTCTCTTCGCGGAAGGTGGTTTCCAGCAGGCCGCCGGTCGCGCCGCCATTGCCCTTGGCGTAACCCATGGCCCGGTCGCGGGCCTTGCCGGTGACGTCCTTCTCGACGGCGAACAGGCTAGGCACGCCGCGACCGCGCTGGAACTCGCGGCGGACCAGATCGCCTGGTCCTTTCGGCGCGACCAGGATCACGTCCATGTCCTCGCGCGGCGTGATGCGCTCGTAGATGATCGAGAAGCCGTGGGCGAACAGCAGGGCCGAGCCTTCCTTGGCGTTCGGCTCGATGATGTCGCGATAGACGTCGCCCTGAACCATGTCGGGGGTCAGGATGGCGATGATGTCGGCGCCCTTGACGGCCTCGGCCGGCTCTGCGGTCGGCACACCGTCGGCGGTGGCGTGTTTCCAGCCTGTGCCGCCGTGACGGACGCCGGCGACCACGTCGTGGCCGCTGTCTTTCAGGTTCTGGGCGTGAGCGCGACCTTGCGAGCCATAGCCGATGATGGCGATGCGCTGGCCGGCGATGGCGCCCGGCTTGATGTCTTCGTTGGTGTAGATGGTGATGGCCATGGGTCAGGCGTCCTGAGCAGCGTTGGTTTTGTGGCTTGCCGGGACTTGGGCCGGCGGCGGATTGGGGATGGTGACGGCGCCCTGGGCGGCCGAGGCGACCGAGGCGCGGTATTTGGCGAAGACACCTCGCGCCGGGCGGACTACGTGGGGCGTAAAGCCCGCCCGGCGCGTCGCCAGATCGACATTGACGTCGATCCGGCGGTTGGTGACGTCGATGGTGATGCGGTCACCATCGCGAATGAGGGCGATCGGGCCGCCGACGGCGGCTTCCGGCGAGACGTGTCCGGCGACGAAGCCGTAGCTGGCGCCCGAGAACCGGCCGTCGGTCAGCAGGGCGACATTGTCGATCTTGCGGCCCTTCAGGGCGGCGGTCACCTGCAGCATCTCGCGCATGCCCGGACCGCCCTTGGGCCCTTCGTAGCGGATGATGATCACGTCGCCCTCGCCGACCGATCCATCTTGAACGGCGTGGAAGGCGTCTTCCTCTGAATCGAAGACGCAGGCCGGGCCTTCGAACGTATCGACCTTGTGACCCGTCAGCTTGATCACCGCGCCTTCGGGAGCGACGTCGCCATAGATGACGGCGAAGCTGCCGCGATCCATCACAGGGGCGTCAAACGTCGTCACCACGACCTGACCCGGCGTCTCCTCGGCCTCGGCCGCCTCCGCGAACAGGCTGCGGCCGGTGACGGTGGGAGTGTTCACGATCTTGCCCGCCTCGGCCATCCGCTGGGTGACCAGACGGGTGCCGCCGGCGGCGAACAGGTGCGAGGCCAGGAAGCGGCCCCCCGGCTTCAGATCGCAGATGACCGGCGCCTCGACGCAGGCCTGGTGGCAGTCCTCGACGCCGAACTCGACGCCGGCCTCCGCCGCGATGGCCGTCAGGTGCATGACCGCATTGGTCGACCCGCCCGAGGCCGAGACCGCGACGGCGGCGTTCTTCAGGCTGGCGCGGGTGATGTATTTGCGGGCCGTGTCGCCGGAAAAGACGCGCTCGACGATCAGGCGACCGCAACGCTCGCCCTCGGCGGTTTTGTTCGGATCGACGGCGGGCACGTCGTTGGCGCCCATGGGGCTGATGCCCATGACCGACAGGGCCATGGCCATGGTGTTGGCCGTAAACTGGCCGCCGCAGGCCCCGGCGCCGGGGCAGACGGCCTGTTCGACCGCCTTCAGACCTTCGTCGTCCAGGGCGCCGGCCGAATGGGCGCCGATGGCCTCGAACACTTCCTGGACCGAGACCTCCTTAGTCCCGATCACGCCGGGCATGATGGTGCCGCCGTAATAGACCAGGCCGGGGATATCCATCCGCGCCAGGGCCATGGCCGCCGCCGGGATCGTCTTGTCGCAGCCGACGATGCAGACCACGCCGTCCAGCTGGTGGCCCTCGATGGCCAGTTCGATCGAGTCGGCGACGACCTCGCGGCTGATCAGCGAGGCCTTCATGCCCGCCGTGCCCATCGAGATGCCGTCGGTGACGACGATTGTGTTGAAATCGACCGGATAGCCGCCTGCCGCGATGATGCCGGCGCGCACATCCTTGGCCAGGCGGTCCAGGTGCATGTTGCACGGCGTGACCGTCGACCAGGTGTTGACGATGCCGATCATCGGCTTGTCGAAATCGGCCTCCTGCATGCCAGCGGCGCGCAAATACGAGCGGGCGGCGGCCCGGTTCGGGCCAGCCGTGACCGCCGCGCTGCGCGCATTCGGCTTTCTGGGCTGAGAGGTAGAATTTTGCGTCATCGATCCGGTTCATTTCGAACCGCCGCGCACTAAAAACCCCGCTTCCTTTCGGAGGCGGGGTGGTGCGAGGCGATCCTGAGTGTGTCTAAGGTCAGGTCGCGTGCATCCACGCCGCTTGCGTAAGCAGGCCGAGAAGTACGAGGGTAATGAGGAATACGGGGTTTTCCAGACCGACAGGCGCGCAAACGGCGGCGACCGCCTTGGCGGTGCGTCCCTTCGTCATGTCGCGCGTCATCGTGGCCACGGGTGGCTCCCTGTTCTGACGCCAAGAAACCATAGCCGCCGGAGCCACACAACCCCTGTCGCAATAATTTTGCGTGACGAAAGCAAAATGATCGAAAGAAGGGTGTTTCTTGCCGCCGCTTCATTCAGACAGCCGACGAAGCGTAACCGTCCATCACATCATGTTACGCGCACGGGGTTGAAACCCGTCCGCGACCGCTCCATTGAGACGCCAACCTATATGAAGAGCACAACACCCTACCGTTCAGAGGAGCTTCCCATGACCGTTCGCGTCGCCATCAATGGTTTCGGCCGCATCGGCCGCCTCGTCCTTCGCTCGATCATCGAGCATGGCCGCACGGACATCGAGGTGGTGGCGATCAACGACCTGGGTCCGGTCGAGACCAACGCCCACCTGTTCCGATACGACTCTGTCCACGGCCGCTTCCCCGGAACGGTGACCTCGGGCGATGACTGGATCGACGTCGGCACGGGCAAGATCAAGGTCACGGCCGAGCGCGATCCCGCCAATCTGCCGCACGCCGAGTTGAAGGTGGACATCGCCTTCGAATGCACCGGCATCTTCACCTCCAAGGACAAGGCCAGCGCCCACCTGAAGGCCGGCGCCAAGCGCGTCCTGGTCTCGGCGCCTGCCGACAACGCCGACAAGACCATCGTCTACAAGGTCAATCACGAGACCCTGACTGCCGACGACATCGTCGTCTCGAACGGCTCGTGCACGACCAACGCCTTGGCCCCCGTCGCCAAGGTGCTGAACGACCTGTTCGGCATCGAGCGCGGCTATATGACCACCATCCACTCCTACACCGGCGACCAGCCGACGCTGGATACGATGCACAAGGACCTGTACCGCGCCCGCGCCGCAGCTCTGTCGATGATCCCGACCTCGACCGGCGCCGCCAAGGCTCTGGGCCTGGTCCTGCCGGAGCTGAAGGGCAAGCTGGACGGCTCGTCGATCCGCGTCCCGACCCCGAACGTCTCGGTCGTCGATCTGAAGGTCGTCGCCGGTCGCGAGGTCACGGTCGAAGAGATCAACGCGGCGCTTCAGGCCGCCGCCGACGGCCCCATGAAGGGCGTCCTGTTCACGACGACCGACCCGCTGGTCTCGCACGACCTGAACCACATCGCCGCCTCCTCCACCGCAGCCCTGCCCCAGACCCAGGTCGTCGACGGCAAGCTGGCTCGCGTTCTGAGCTGGTACGACAATGAATGGGGCTTCGCGACGCGGATGAGCGACACGGCGTTGCAGATGGCGAAGTTCCTCTAATGCGGTTTGCGGCGGCTGTTGCTCTCGGTTTCCTACTTGCAGCCTGCGGGGCCGAAGCCGGGAAAACACAACAGTCGCCGTCTCGCGTGTCCGTAACCGATCTTTCGGACACGCCGGTTCCCACCTTTGATGGTCAGTTGATTATCGGGGACGAGCTCGGCGTCTTCGGAATGGTTTTGCGCGAAAACGATGAAGCCGAACCCGGCTTCATTCTGGTCGAGATGCTGACGTCTCAAACGACCAGCCAGATGCGCATGGGCTCGGCAAAGATCGACGCAATGTCGTTTGTCTATCAGCTTGACTGTTCGACGATGCGTTACCGCCTTGCCAACCAGGTTGACTACCGGCGGGACGGTCAGCCCATGTACCGCGTCAACCTCGACAATGCCTTGATCGATGGCCCTATGGCTGACTATCTCCAGCCCGCTTGCGGCCGCGCGCCGCCAGAAGGAATTCAGCTCGGCACAAGGTTCTCTTCGATGGGGACCTTCCTTGCAATCGCCGATACCATCCTTGCGCCTCGCCGTGCCGCCCTGCCCCGCGCAATAATCACTGGGACGTCAGCTCCGCCGCGGAACTGAAGACCTAATCCGCTTCGCCTCATTTTCACAGCCGTTACCCAGAGCAGTCATGACCTTCCGCACTCTCGACGACGCCAAGGATCTCGCCGGCAAGACGGCCTTGGTCCGCGTGGACTTCAACGTCCCGATGGAGGGCGGCAAGGTCACGGACGACACCCGGCTGCGGGTCGCCCTGCCGACGATCCAGCGCCTGCGCGACGCGGGCGCCAAGGTCGCTCTTCTGGCCCATTTCGACCGCCCCAAGGGTCAGCGCGTCCCGTCGATGAGCCTGAAACCCGTCGTCCAGCCGCTGGAAGAACTGCTCGGCGCTCCCGTCCGCTTCGCCGACGACTGCATCGGCCCTGACGCCGTGGAGGTCATTCGCGATCTGGATGCCGGCGGCGTGGTCCTGTTGGAAAATGTGCGCTTCCACGCGGCGGAAGAGGCCAATGATCCGGTCTTCGCCCAGAAGCTGGCGGATCTCGGCGATCTCTACGTCAACGACGCCTTCTCGGCCGCCCACCGCGCCCACGCCTCGACCGAAGGCGTCGCCCACCACATCCCGGCTTACGCCGGCGAATCCATGCGGCGCGAACTGGACGCGCTCGATGCGGCGCTCGGCAATCCGCAGAAGCCGGTGGTCGGCATCGTCGGCGGCTCCAAGGTTTCGACCAAGCTTGATCTGCTGAAGAACCTGGTCGGCAAGCTGGACACGCTGGCCATCGGCGGCGGCATGGCCAACACCTTCCTTTACGCGCAAGGGATCGATATCGGCGGCTCGCTGGCCGAAAAGGATATGGCGGACACGGCGCGCGAGATCCTGGCGGAAGCCGAAGCCAAGGGCTGCCACATCCTGCTGCCCGTCGATGTCGTGGTGGCGACCGAGGTCAAGCCAGGCGCCGACGCCCGCACCGTCAAGACCGGCGAGGCCCTGTCCGCTGACAACAAGATCCTGGACGCAGGCCCCGGCACCGTCGCCCGCCTGAACGCCGCGATCGACGGCTCCAAGACCCTGATCTGGAATGGCCCGTTGGGCGTGTTCGAGGTGCCGCCCTTCGACGCCGCCACGGTCGCGGCCGCCAAGCACGTCGCCGAGCGCACCAAGGCCGGCGCCCTGATCGCGGTCGCGGGCGGCGGCGACACGGTCGCGGCCGTCGGTCATGCCGGCGTCAGCGCAGACCTGACCTTCGTGTCCACCGCCGGCGGCGCCTTCCTGGAATGGATGGAGGGCAAGCCCCTGCCCGGCGTCGAGGCCCTGCGCGCCTGAAGGCTCAGCGATGCAGGCGGATCACGCCTGCATCCTGTCTTCGAAATCGGCGTTGAAACAACTGTAACACGGCGTGACTTCACGCTGTCCGGCGTCTAATCTCTCGCCCAACCAAAAAGACTATTCGGCTCAGGAGACTACTCAATGGCGCGCATCACGCTGCGACAGCTGCTCGACCACGCGGCAGAGAACGACTACGGCCTGCCCGCCTACAACATCAACAACATGGAACAGGGTCTGGCGATCATGGAGGCGGCCCACGAGGTCAACGCCCCCGTGATCATCCAGGCCTCGCGCGGTGCCCGGAACTACGCCAACGACATCGTTCTGGCCAAGCTGATCGACGCCTTGGCCGAGCTCTACCCGCACATTCCGGTCTGCATGCACCAGGACCACGGCAATGGCCCGGCCACCTGCGCCACCGCCATCCAGTACGGTTTCACCTCGGTGATGATGGACGGCTCGCTGGAGGAGGACGCCAAGACGCCCGCCTCTTACGAGTACAACGTCGACGTCACCCGTCGCGTCACCGAAATGGCCCACGCCTGCGGCGTCTCGGTCGAGGGCGAACTGGGCGTGCTGGGTTCGCTGGAAACCGGCATGGGCGAGGCCGAGGACGGCCACGGCTTCGAGGGCAAGCTGGACCATTCGCAACTGTTGACCGACCCGGATCAGGCCGTCGATTTCGTCGCCGCCACCAAGGTCGACGCCCTCGCCATCGCCATGGGCACCAGCCACGGCGCCTACAAGTTTACGCGCCAGCCGGACGGCGAGGTCCTGGCCATGAACGTGATCGAGGAAATCCACCGCCGCCTGCCCAACACCCACCTGGTGATGCACGGCTCGTCCTCGGTGCCGCAGGATCTGCAGGACATCATCAACCAGTACGGCGGCGAAATGCCCCAGACCTGGGGCGTTCCGGTCGAGGAAATCCAGCGCGGCATCAAGCACGGCGTGCGCAAGGTCAACATCGACACCGACAACCGCATGGCCATCACCGGCGCCATCCGTAAGGCCCTGATGGAGAAGCCGGGCGAGTTCGACCCGCGCTACTATCTGAAGCCCGCCAAGGAGGCGATGAAGAAGCTCTGCATGGAGCGCTACCAGCAGTTCGGCTGCGAGGGTCAGGCCTCCAAGATCCGCCCGCTTTCCACCGCCCAAATGGCGAAGCGCTACGCCTCGGGCGACCTCGATCCGTCCTTCCGCGGCGCATCCGTCAAGGCCGCCTAGGACCGACGCCTAGACCGGGTAGCGGCCGCTCAGTTCGCGCCGCACCCGTCGAACGTCCCATTCCGCCTGATCCAGCGCGTCGCGTGCCTCTCGGGCATTGCGACGCGCATCCTGGATTTCGCCTCTGACCTCTTGAATGCGGTCACGAATACGCTCCCGCTCTTCGTCCGTCAGGCTCTCCCCGCGCAGTTCACGCTCCTTGGCCTCCAGCTTGTCTTCGCGGTTCTCGATCCGGGCCTCAGCGCTGTTCAAGGCGCTTTCCGCCGTTTCGTACGTGTCCTCGACCTCATGCAGCATTCGGCCGTCACGATAGGCCGGCAGAAACGCCTGCTCCTCCTCGGGCCGACAGACGCCATAATAGGCATTGCCCGCCCGCCCTTCCTCCCAGCCGCGCTGGAAGGTGCAGTAGGTCCGCAAGCCATCCTCACGCGCCGAGCCATAGGCGGCCGGATTGGCTGCGATCTGAAACTTGGCGCAGGCCTTGGCGTGGTCGTCCAGTCGCGTCATCGGATAGCCCGACGCCCCGTCCGCATAGCCCTTCTCGCCCCAGGCCCCGGCGAGGCATTCGTCCTTGCTCATGGTGGTGCAGCTGCTCAGCAGCGCCGCCGCGGCGAACGCGCCCCCGGCGATCATCAACCGCTTCATCGGATGTCCCCAACGCCCCCAAGCTTGACTATCGCCTCACCCGCACCCCTCGCGCAAGCGGCCGGTCGTGCTAGGGAGACGACGTGTCCGCCCAAGATCTGATCGATGACGACGAAGACCCCGCGACCGGCGCCCCCGCCGAGGTGCTGGAGGCCCGCATCGACGCGGCCGGCGTTCGCTTGGACAAGGCCCTGGCCGGCGCCTTCCCTACCCTGTCGCGCGCCCGGCTCCAGGCCCTGCTGGCCGAGGGCGCTGTCAGCCGCGATGGCGCGGTCCTGACCGGCGGTTCCGCCAAGGCCCAGCCCGGCCTCTATGCCGTCGCCCTGCCGCCCGTCGCGCCGGCCACGCCCCAGCCCCAGGCCATTCCCCTGACCGTTCTCTACGAGGACGCCGACCTTATCGTCATCGACAAGCCTGCGGGCATGGCCGCCCACCCCGCGCCCGGCACGCCCGACGGCACCCTGGTCAATGCGCTGCTGGCCCATTGCGGCGACAGCCTCTCGGGCATCGGCGGCGTCGCCCGCCCCGGAATCGTTCACCGGCTGGACAAGGACACCTCCGGCGTCATGGTCGCCGCCAAGACCGACCGCGCCCACGCCGGCCTCTCCGCCCTGTTCGCTGCGCACGACATCGAGCGCACCTACATCGCCCTGACACGCAGCGCGCCGTCGCCCGCGACCGGCCGTATCCACACCCGCATCGGGCGCTCCACCGGCGACCGCAAGAAGATGGCGGTCCTCAAGGCCGGCGGTCGCGAGGCCATCACCGACTATGTCGTCCAAGCGACCTTCGGGCAGCCCGCAAAAGCTGGCGGCGCACCCATGGCTGCGCGTGTCGCCTGCACCCTGCACACCGGCCGCACCCATCAGATCCGCGTCCACCTGTCGTCCAAAGGCGCGCCCATTCTTGGCGACGCGACCTATGGCTCAGGCAGTCCAGCCATTCCCGTTCGCACCGCCATCGCAGAAGCGGCCCTCGAGCGTCAGGCCCTCCACGCCGCCGTCCTGGGCTTTGTCCATCCTGTCACGGGCGAGGTGCTTCGCTTCGAGACCGCGCCGCCGTACGACATGCAGCGTCTCGAAACACGGCTCGCCGAACTCTGAACAGCCGCCCGTGTAGGCAGGTCTTGAATAGCAACTGACAAAGTTCTATATAGGACGTCGATCGGCGCGAGTGGCGCCAGGGCCACGGTCACGCTTTCGTGTGACGATCCGCCTCTAAAAATGGCGGCAACCCATCGCTACTTCACCGGTTGAGGGGTGAGACGTCGGCGCACACACCGTGGCCGATGACGAAGAGCCCGCTCGTTCAAGACGGTCGGAGGGACCTGTATATGGCTGCCAATAGTACGCTCGCGGTGATGTCGCCTGAACAAGGCCTGTCGCGCTATCTGACGGAAATCCGCAAATTTCCGATGCTGACCAAGGATGAGGAGTTCATGCTCGCCAAGCGTTGGTCTGAGCACCAGGACCCCGAAGCCGCCCACCGTCTCGTCACCTCGCACCTTCGTCTGGTGGCAAAGATCGCCATGGGGTATCGCGGCTATGGCCTGCCGATCGGCGAAGTGATTTCCGAGGGCAACGTCGGCCTGATGCAGGCCGTAAAGAAATTCGACGCCGACAAGGGCTTCCGCCTGGCGACCTACGCCATGTGGTGGATCCGCGCCTCGATCCAGGAATACATCCTGCGCAGCTGGTCGCTCGTAAAGATGGGCACCACCGCGGCGCAGAAGAAGCTGTTCTTCAACCTGCGCAAAGCCAAGAGCCAGATCTCGGCCTTCGAGGAAGGCGATCTGCATCCTGAACACCTCGCCGCCATCGCCACCAAACTGGGCGTGACGGAGGAAGAGGTCACCAACATGAACCGCCGTCTCGGCGGCGACGCCTCGCTGAACGCGCCTCTGCGCGCTGACGGCGAAAGCGAGTGGCAGGACTGGCTGGCCGATGACACGGCCGTGTCTCAGGAAACCCAGCTCGCCGACGACGAGGAAAAGGGCATCCGCATGAGCCTCCTGCAAGAGGCCATGGAAGAGCTGACCGACCGTGAGAAGCACATCCTCACGGAACGTCGCCTCAAGGACGATCCGGTCACGCTGGAAGAACTCGCCGGCCAGTATGGCGTCTCGCGCGAGCGCGTGCGCCAGATCGAGGTCCGCGCCTTCGAGAAGCTGCAAAAGGCCATGCGCGCCGCCGCCGAAGAGCGGAACCTGGTCGACGCCTGAGCTACTCGGTCCGCTGCGCCTTCAACGGCGCGGCGGACAGTCTATCGTCAAGACGCGCGCGCCACCTGCGCCGCTTCATTGGCCGCTCTCGCAGCCGTCACCACCGTGCCGATCGGCTGGGCCAGTCCCGCCTTCGTCACCTGACCGCTGGCCACATAGGCCTGCAATGTCGCCACAGCCATCGCCAGTCGCGCGTCCGCCGTCTTGATGGCCAGACCGTTCAGCGTCTCGGCCTGTTGGCGAATGGCGCGCGTCGCCTGCGACGGATCCTGCTCGAACTGCGACATGGCCGAAACCAGGATTCGCGACGCCTGATCGCGGATTTCTGCAGGGCCGCCTCCGGCCGCGCCATCGCTGCGGCGCTTGCGGGCGCCTGAATATTCACCTGAGTTGAACCGGCGACGATCCGGCCCGACATACCCGACGGCCTCGATCCAGGGTCGCGGCTTCAACGTCACATTCTCGACCCGCTTGAACAGGTCGCCTGTCGTGAACGGCTTTCTCAAGAACTCGTGGATGCCGGCGTCGCGCGCGCCCTTGATCGCCGCGGCGGTTGCCTCGCCCGTCACCATGATGATCGGCGACATGCGGCACGACATGCTGGAGCGCCGAATGCGCCGCGCCAGCGTCTCGCCGTTCAGCCTGTCTCCAGACCGCTCCGTGAAGATCACGCCCGGCTCGACGTCGCGCAGCAACTCTAGCGCCCGCTCCTCGTCGCCTTCGGAATAGACCTCGCGCGCACCCATGCCCTTCACGATGTCCGTCAGCAGTCGCGCTGACGACAGATTGGCGTCCACGATGACCACCCGACGAAGCGCAGGCTCCATGCGGCTTATGGTTCTGGCGTTTGCGGCGAACACATCAGACTCCGAAGTTGGAGCCGTTATCCTTACCGACCACGGGTTAAGACCTGTTGAATAGGTCTTTCTGCGTAGTCCGCCGCCCCACGCCGCCCCCTTCCAAGACCTCAGCCCTGGAACGGATCGCGCATCAGAATGGTGTCGTCGCGCTCTGGGCTGGTCGACAGCAGGGCCACTGGGGCGCCGATCAACTCCTCGATCCGGCGCACATATTTGATAGCGTTGGCGTTGATGTCCTTGAAGCTGCGGACGCCGGCGGTGCTTTCGCTCCAACCTTCCAGCTCTTCGAACACCGGCTCGGCCGCGCCCTGGGCCTTCAGGCTTGAGGGCAGATAGTCCAGCACCTCGCCATCGACCTTGTAGCCGACGCAGATCTTTAGCGTCTTCAACCCATCCAGCACGTCCAGCTTGGTCAGGGCGATCCCGTCGATGCCGTTGATCGCCACCGACTGGCGCACCAACACGGCGTCGAACCAGCCGCAGCGGCGCGCGCGGCCGGTGTTCACCCCGACCTCGCGGCCCACGGTCGCCAGATGCGCGCCGACCTCATCATTCAGTTCGCAGGCGAAAGGGCCCTCTCCGACGCGCGTGGTATAGGCCTTCACGATGCCCAGCACATAACCGACGCCGCGCGGCCCGATGCCTGAACCCGCCGCCGCCTGCCCGGCTACGGTGTTGGAGCTGGTGACATAGGGATAGGTGCCGTGATCCACGTCCAGGAAGGCGCCCTGCGCCCCTTCAAACAGGACGCGCTTGCCGTCCTTCTGCGCCTGGTCCAGCACGCGCCAGGCCGGTTTCACATAGGGCAGGATCTTCGGCGCGATCTCCAACAGAGAGGCCAGCAGCGCATCGGGATCGATCGGCTCCAGCCCCAGACCGGCGCGCAGCGGATCGTGGTGCGAGCGCAGCCGGTCGATCTTGACCTTCAGATCGTCTTCATTGGCCAGATCGCAGACTCGAATGGCGCGACGCCCCACCTTGTCTTCATAGGCCGGGCCGATGCCGCGGCCGGTCGTGCCGATCTTGGCGCCCGGCGCGCTCGCCGCCGCCTCGCGCGCGACGTCCAGCGCCGGGTGGATGGGCAGGATCAGACAGGCGTTGTCCGCAATGGTCAGGATCTCAGGGCTGATCGCCACGCCCTGGGCGGCGATCTTCTCGATCTCGCCGACCAGATGCCAGGGATCGACGACCACGCCGTTGCCGATGATCGACGGCTTGCCCTGCACAACGCCGCTGGGCAGCAGCGCCAGCTTGTAGACCTTGCCGTCAACGACCAGCGTATGGCCCGCATTGTGACCGCCCTGGAACCGCACGACCATGTCGGCGCGGTTGGACAGCCAGTCCACGATCTTGCCCTTGCCCTCGTCGCCCCACTGGGCGCCGACCACCGCTACGTTCGCCAAAACCGTCTCTCCGCACTGGAATGCGGGCGCAGCCTATAGCGAGGGAATCGTCCGATGTCGTCCCGTCAGGCGGATTTATCCGACTTCGCCGACCGCCGTCTCGAACGCCCATTCCAGCCAGGGCGTCGCCGCGATCACATCTGCGGTCTCGACCGTGCAGCCGCACCATAGTCGAAGACCAGGCGGCGCATTGCGATGCGGCTCCATATCAAACACGGCCGCCTCGCCTTCCAGCAGGGCCTTGAACCGCATGACGAAGGCCTTCTGCGCCTTGTCGTCCAGCGCGGCGATCCGCGCATCGGTGAACTTCAGGCAGACCGAGGTCGTCGACCGGATTTCCGGCCGATCCGGCAGGAAGGCGATCCAGTCGGTCCGTTCCACCCATTGCGCCAACGCGGCGTAGTTGGCGTCGGTCCGCCGGATCAGTTCGCTCAATCCGCCGATGTCCTTGGCCCAGCCCAGGGCGTCGATCCAGTCTTCGATGGTCAGGATCGAGAAGGTGTTGATCACGACCCCGTCCGCCAACGCCCGATCAAACCGTCCCTTGCCGTCCGTCAGCCGCAACAGCTTGGGGATCGCCCGATCCGGCCGGTAGGTATCCAGCCGCTCAACTGCGCGCGGCGACAGCACCATCACCCCGATGCCCGCTTCGCCGCCCAGCGCCTTCTGGAAGCTGAAGGTCACGACATCCAGCTTGTCCCACGGCAGCGGCATGGCGAAGGCGGCGGAGGTCGCGTCGCAGATCGCCAGCCCCTCGCGATCGTCGGCGATCCAGTCGGCGTCCGGCACGCGCACGCCCGAAGTCGTGCCGTTCCACGGGAACACCACGTCCTTGGACCAGTCGGCCCGGCTCAGATCAGGCAGTTCGCCCCACGGCGCCGTTAGCGCCTCGGGCTCCAGCCCCAGATGATCCTTCACGTCCGCCAGCCAGGTCAGGCCGAAGTTCTCGAACGCCACGACCTGCACCGGCCGCGCGCCCAGCATGCCCCACAGCGCCGCCTCGACCGCACCTGTGTCAGACCCCGGCGTATAAATCATCACGTGGCTGTCAGGCACTTCCAGCACCTCGCGCGTCAGCCGAAGGCCGTGCGCGAACCGCTCGACCACCTCCGGCGCGCGAATACCGCGTCCCAGCAGGTCGGACGGCAATCCACCCAGCGCATAGCCCGGCCGTTTCGCCGTCGGCCCCGCCGAAAACCACGGCCGCGCCGGCTTCACATCAGGCTTCGTGCTCATGCTCTCTTCCTTTGGCGCAACCGCGCTTCACGCGACTTGAGCGCGCTCACCGCCCCGGCGTATAGGGCCGCCTGGCCCGCCAATCCTCGGCGAACTGGGTCAGTTCGGCGTCCGGCGCATCCGGCAGCGTCACCATCACCCGCGCCAGCAAATCGCCCCGCCTGCCTTGCGCAAACGCGCCGCGCCCCTTCAGCCTCAGCACCTTGCCCGAGTTCGATCCGGCCGGCAGCGTCATCTGCACCACGCCCTCGGGCGTCGGCACCCGCACCTTGGCGCCCAGCACCGCGTCGGGCACCGACACCGGCAGGTCCATCGTCAGGTCTGCCCCGTCGCGCTTGTAGATGGGGTGCGGTTCGATCCTCAGTTCGATCAGGGCGTCGCCGTTCTCGGCACCGCGCCCCGGCGATCCCTGGCCGCGCAGGCGGATCGTCTGGCCTTCCGACGCGCCCTTGGGAATTGTCACGTCCAGGGTGCGCCCGTCCGAAAACTGGATCCGCCGCGTCGCCCCGGCGATGGCGTCTTCCAGACTGATGTCGAGCGTCGCCTTCACGTCCTGGCCGCGCGAGGTGAAGTCCCGCGCGCCGCGCTGACGCCCGGCCCCGCCGAACATGCCGAACAGGTCGTCCAGATCAACGCCTTCGAAGTTGGCGCGGCCGCCCGGCCCGCCGCCTTGTCCGAAGGGATTGCCGCCCTGGCCGAACGGGCTGCCGCCGGCGCGACCGCCCCCGCCGAAGCCGCGATACTGTTCGTTGCCGTCGCCGTCGATCTGGCCCGCGTCGTATTTGGCGCGCTTTTCCTTGTCGCCCAGGATGTCGAAGGCCGCCGTCACCCGTTTGAACTTGTCCTCGGTGATCTTGTCGCCGGGGTTCTTGTCGGGATGCAGCTCCTTGGCGAGCTTGCGATACGCCTTCTTGACCTCGTCCGCGCTCGCGCCCTTCGAAACGCCCAGTTCCTTGTAGGGGTCGCCTGCCACGTCCGTTGTCGCTCCAGCTGAAAAAGGTCGAGAGGCCGTCAGTTAAGCCATGCCCCGCCCCGCGCAAAGGGCTGGACCCGCCCTATTTCGCCAGACCCGCCGGATTTCCACCTCCACCTCTGCTTCTGGGCCCCACCCAAACCCCTCGCCCCACTGCGCCACGGCGATCCGCGCCGTCGATGTCGCGCCTTCTGGGTAGTCCGTCGCCAAGTCGGCCGCAGAATAGAACGCCGACAGCCCCTCCACCGCCATCGTCCGAACCACGACGTCATGATCAAAGACGCGCAGCCGGAACCGCATCGGATCGACCGCTGTCGGTTCCCCTTCCCAACTGTCGCCGAACAGCCGCACGCGCGGCGTCCATCGGATCGCCAGACCCTCGGCTGACGTCTCGACCGTCAGACCAGACGGCGACCACGGCCGATCATGCACGCCTCTCGCCACGAACAGGGCTTCGCTGAACCCCGCGCCGCCCGGCGCCGCGCCAGCGGGTCCCGCGCGACAGACCAGCGGCAGTCCTCGCTCGCCCCGCCCCATCTCCGCGCGCGCCAGCCGATCGTCCAGACACACCACGACCGCCCCGGCCCCGGCGCCCGCCCGCATCTCCACCTCGGTTGCCTGCTGCCCGCGCAACAGACCCGTCAGCCGCCAAGTCCCCGGTCCGACCAGCACCGCCGACCGATACTGCACGATCTCCCAGCCTACAGCCGTCTCGACCGCCAGCGCATTGCCGCCGCCCAGCACCGCCGCCTCGACCGCGCTTTCCGGCGCCTCGCCCTCGACCCGCACCACCAACACGTTGGCCTCGTCCCAGCGGTGCCGCACGCCCGGCCCCGGCGCCTCGACCAGCACCCCGACCGTCGCCGGCGTCTCCACCTCGCTCCTCGCCGTCAGCGTCTCAGCCGTCGGCCCGGCATGCAGCCGCATCGTCCGCCACGGTTCGGCCGCCACGGCGATCAAGGGCCGCGCGTCCGCCTCACCACCGATCAGGGGCGGCAAATCCAACACTTTCAGGAACGGCGCCCCGACCACGACCGGCGTCTCGCCGCCACGCCAGACGCCGTCATCCTCGACCGCCCGCCGCGCCGTCACCGGCTCCAGCACCGCCGACGGCGTCTCATCCGACGCGACCCTCATCACCCGCCAGTCGTACGATCGACCCTCCAACCGCACCCCGTCCCCCGGTTCCAGTTGCAAGGCTTCCAGCGGCCCCAGCGCCAGCGTTCTCGCCTCCACGCTCTCGCCGTCCAACGCCCGCTGCGCCGCCGCCGTCGCCAGTCCGCCGCCGCACACCAGCGGCAGGTCCAGATCGACCCCGCCTGCCGTCGCAGACGCATCGTCCGACCGCACGACCACCGCCCCGGTCTGATAGTCCGCCGTCTCGTCGATGAACCGCACCCGCGCCTCGCCCGCCCTGGGCTCCAGCGTCCGCGTCGCCGTTTCCGCCGCCCCGCCATCGGGCAGAGCCAGCGCCTCGCCCGCGATCTCGACCACCGTCTCCACCCGCCCCAACACGGCGACCTTCCCGTCCCGCTCGGCCGCCACGGCGTCGAACGCCGCCAGCAACGGCTCCAGCGCATCGCGCGTCCGCATCGGCCGGTCGATGACATAGCCGGCCGCCGCCCCCTCGACGCCCTCGATCGCCATCTCGTCAGGCGACAATCCGCCTCGCGCCAGCACCGCCTCGACCAGATCGCGCCCGTCGCCGGCCAGCCGTCCATTCAGCCAATGCCCGGCGCGCCACGCCCCTGCGTCGGCCCAGACATCGCCCCGCGCCGGAAAAGCCGGAAAAGGCCGCGCGTCCCAGCACCAGGCGTCCGCCGCCTCCAGCATTCGCCCGCCATAAACCGCGGACACCGGATTGTTCTCAGCCGTCGCATAATGCCCCAGCACCGCCTCCAGCGCCGCCCGCTGCACGGCGTCGTCGCGCGCGCCCGTTGATCCCGGCGGCAGTCGGCTCTCGCTGCTCTTCGCATCCTGAAACAGGTTCGGCGCATTGCCGCCCCGGTCCACCGCCGCGCAGCCGAACTCCGACAGCCGCACCGGCTTCATCCCCGGAATCCAGGCCGTCGGCGTCGCACTCCGCACCCCGACCAGCCGGTCATGGTGCCGGTTCGACCACCAGCCCTTCAGGTCCTTGGGCCGGAACACCCAGTCCTCGCCGTGCGCGCCATCGACGATGGGCGTTCTCACCTGCCCCGCCCGATCCGCCTCGCTGGCGTAGAACCAGTCGAACCCGTCCCCGCCCGCGACGCCCGCCGCCAGATAGGCCGAGTCCGCCGCCCCGCCGAACGTCGCCGCATCGACCCCGCCGTCGCCCGCTCGCCAGTCCGTCAGCGGCGGGTACCAGTCGATCGACACATGATCGATGTTCGTATCGGCCCACAGCGGATCCAGATGGAACACCACCTCCCCGCCCGCCTGTCGCCCGAAATATTCGCTCCAGTCCGCCGCATAGGACAGTTTCACGCTCGGCCCGACCACCGCTCGACATTCCGCCGCCAGCGCCCGCAACTGATCGACCGCCGGAAAACCCCCGGCCGCATCCCGCGTCCAGGTCACGCCCCGCATCTCCGACCCGATCAACACGCCGTCCGCCCCCTCATCCGCCGCGATCCGGGCATAGTGCAGCGCCATCCGCCGCAAGCCCCAGTCGTCCGGCCCGCCGAACAAGGCCGCGATCTCCGCCGTCGCCCCGGCTCCGTCCACGCCCGCCACCCGTCCGCGCCACGGATAGCCGGGGCAGTCCATGAAGACGAACGGGTACAGGGTCACCTCCAACCCCCGCGCCTTCAGCTCGCGGATCGCCTGACGCACGCTCTCGTCCGACGGCGTCCCGCCATAGGCCGGCGCCCCATCCACCCGACTGACTTGATAGGCCTCATCGCGCGCGACGCCCGCCACCGACCAGACCAGCGGTTCGGTCGGCTTGTCGCGCCGCTCCACGCCCGGCCGCACGACGCAATGCCCGGCCTTCAGGTCGCTGCCGAACCACCCCACCACCAGACTCACCCGTTTCAGGTTCGGCAGTTGCGCCTGAAGTTGGTCCAGCGACACGACCAGGTCGGCCCGGCCCTCGCCATTGTGCACATTCTCCGCCGTCGTCCGCGTCAGCCCCTCGCGGCGCACCACCGCCTCGGTCGCCAGGGCGAACTCCCCCGCGCCAGGGATCAGACACACCCCCTCCAGCAGGTCCTCCAGCCGCGCCCTCTGTCCACGCGGTCGCCGAAACACCTCGAAACTCAGCTGCGGAACCCGATCCCCGAACGGCCCCAGCGGCAGATCCTCGAACACGACATAGGCCGTCCCGCGATACGCCGGAGCAGCCCCTTCGACCGCCTCGATCAGCGGATCCGCCGTCTGCCCCTCGCCCCCGCGATGCACCCGCATCACCAGGCCGCTCATGTCCATAAGCCGCCCGTCGGCCCAGACCCGCCCGACGCCGTCGATCTCGCCCTCGCAAAGCGCAACGGCGAAGCTCAGCGAATAGACATAGTCGACCGTCTTCGGCCCGCCCTTGCCCGCCCGGCCCTTGTTTTTGCCTTCCAGGAACCGCGCCGCCCAGATCACCTGACCCGTCACCCGCGCCCGTCCGAAGACGCAGGCCATCGGCGCGCCTTCCGCCGTCCCCTGAACCTTCGGCGTCTCCAGCCTGGGCCCCACCTGCCGCGCCGGCCCCAGCGACCCCACCACCCGATTGTCGATCGCCCGCCCGAGGGTCGAGCCGATCACCCGCCCGACCGGCCCGCCGACCGACTGCCCGACCGCGCTCAAAACGACTTGCGCCATGCCTTTAAACTCCGTCATCCTCAGTCAACGAGGCGGCGCACGCCGCCGAGGCCGAACCGGGGACAGGAAACCGGAACACGGCCGCCAGCCGCCTTCGCCACCACACGCCCATCCAGCTCTCGACCACCGCCCGTCCCCAATAGGCGTGGATCATCCTCGGCTCCGGCCCGCCGACGTCGCTCAGGATGGCGCAGTGCTTCACCGCCGCCCCCGGCGACATCCGAAACAGCAACACGTCGCCCGCCCGCATCTGATCGACCGCAACGGGCCGCATCCACCGCCCCGCCGCCTCCAGCAGCGTCTCGCGCCCGCCGACCTCGGCCCAGTCCGCCGAATAGGCCGGCAAGACCTCGGGCTCCTCGCCCACCACCTCGCGCCACACCCCGCGCACCAGACCCAGACAGTCCGCGCCCACACCCTTCGTGCTGGCCTGATGCCGATACGGCGTGCCGAGCCAGGACCGGGTGGCCGCGACGATCGCACAGCCCTCTCCCTCCCCCTGCGGGGAAGGGTGGTCGAGCCGCAGGCGAGACCGGGTGGGGGCGGCCTGGCATTCCGTGTCCGGTCGCCCTGCCGTCCCCACCCCGTCGCTCCGCGACGACCCTCCCCGTTCCGGGGAGGGAGGCGTCGTCGCCCTACCCCTCACCGCCGACTCCCGCCGTCGTTGCGCGCACTTCCGGCCGGATAGGCCGTCAGGAAGTCGTCCCCCGGCACATCCGGAAATCCGCGAAAGTTCGCCCCATTCCCGAACGTCCCGACGCAGGTCTCCCACCGCTTGTCGCAGACCCGCCCCGCCGGCGCCGCGACCCGGCACCTCTGGTCTCCCAGTCGCGCATCGCACATCCGCCCATAGGTCCGCCCGACCACCCGCTCCAGCTTGGCCAGGGGTCCCTCAAGCTCAGCGACGAAGCTCTCCCCCTGGCGCCGTATCTTCGCCAGCGCCCCCGACCACAATCGCACCTTCAGATCCGGCCGCGCCCAGTCCACGCGCCACAGTTCGACCGTCGCCTTGTCGAACAGACCCGCCGCCACATCCGCTTCAGCGATCGCCGCATCGTCCAGCACGCCCGCCGCCGAAACCGACCCCGCCGCCAGCCCGACCGCGCTCTCTCCCGCCCCCGCCGTCCAACCGCTCGCCGCCCGACAGACGACCCCGTCCACCACCAGGTCCCGGTCGTGATCGGTAAACCCCATCACCACGCCGTCGGCTCGCTCCAGCCGCCAGACATGGCAAAGCGTCGCCGCCCCGCTCTCGATGCGGGCGGCCATTTCATTCGGTATGTCACGCATGGCTCAGACCCGAATCTCGATCAGCGGAACCGCCGCCATCCGTCCGGCCTCGAAGCTCTCCAGCGTCGTCTCGATCCGGTCCGAATCGAACCGCACCGGCGTGTCGAACTGAAACCCCGCCGTCACCGCGACACCCGCCTCCGGCGCGCTCTCCAGCGTCACCCGCCCGGTTGCAAAGTCGACCGCAAAGGCCGTCGTCTCGACACCACCCACCGCGACCCGCACCGATCCCTCGACCGGCTTGGCGACCGGCCGCTCCACATCGCCGTAGAGCTTCACCAGATCGAACGCGGTGCGCGTCCCATTCCCGACGCCCAGCACCTGATCCCCAGCCGAGACCACCCCGCCCGGCGCGCACGATTTGAAATCGGCGAAGTCCTTGAACCGGAACCCGTACAGCCGTCCCCGCCGCGCCTCGAAGAAGGCGACCAACTCGGCCATGTCATCCAGCGACCTCAGGTTCGCCCCGATCAGATACCGCCTGCGCCCCAGCGACCAGGGCGTGGAGCGCCGCTCGAACCCCGAGGCCAGCGTCGTGATCTCTGTCCGACGCTCCACCCCGCCGGTCGAACCGAACGCCAACCGCGCGGGCAGGCGCACCTCATGAAAGGCCATGCGAACCTTTCCTCCCTTTCACTTGTTCACGGATCGTCGCGCGTTCATGGTCGCATTGCGGCCAGCTTCGGCCGCATGCCCAAGGGGAGCGACACGTTTGCGCGGCGAGATTCTCAGCTACGACACCACCACCGGAATCGGTCTGATCAGCGGCGACGACGGCGCCCGTTACGACTTCACCTCGGCCGCGCTGCAATCGCCGGCCGTGCCCGCCGCCGGCGTCCGCGTCGACTTCGTCCCCGAAGGCGCCGCCGCCACACAGATCCTGATCCTGGCCGGGTCGCCCACCACCACCGGCGTCGCCGGCGGCTACGCCAGCTCGACCTCGACCGCTGTCGCCGGTTTCGATTGGCAGAAGCTGTTCCTGTCCTTCGAGGGCCGCATCCGCCGCAGCCATTTCTGGATCGGCTGGCTGATCCTGCTGGGCGTCAACGTCGTCATCAGCTGGATCCCGATCATCAATCTGTTCGGGATCGTGCTGATCTGGCCCAACCTCGCCATTTCGGTGAAGCGCCTGCACGACATGGGCAAGACCGGCTGGCTGATCGCCATTCCCTGGGTCGGCTCGGTCATCGCCTTCGTCGCCGGCTTCGCCATGATGATCGCTGCCGCCGTCGCCAACGGCTATTCGGAAGACTACTACGAGGGCAACCCGGCCGCCGTCTTCGCCCTGATGGGCCCGGCCTTTGGCCTGTTCGCGATCGCCGGCCTGCTGGGCCTGGCCTTCCTGCTGTGGATCGGCATCGCCGACAGCCAGAAGGGCGAAAACCGCTTCGGCCCGAACCCGAAGGGCGAATAGGCCTCATCGCCTGACCGACTTCAGCGCCGCTCCGTGCTCGACGGGGCGGCGTTTTCACATCCGCCTGGCGCCCAGGGTGACGGCCCGCGCCAGCATCTGGGCGATCTGCGCCTCGGACCGCAGCAGGGCCGGCGCACCGCCGTCCACCGCCACATTGACCGTCACGCCCCCACCGCCGATCGGCCCGATCTCGCCGCCCGTCGCCGGTCGAAACACCTCCGGCCCGCGCTCGCCGACCAGATAGGCTGCACCGCCCAGCACCGGCCCGCCGTCCGCCCGCGCCCCGCCGAAGCTGGACATCACCGACTGGATCGCCGCGCTCAGCCCGCCACCCTGCGATCCCGCCGCTGCATTGACCGCATTCAGCACCGCCCGCGCCAGTTCGGCCAGCGACACCTCCCCGTCCGCCGCCGCCCGCGCCAGCGATCGCGTCAGGCTGTCGCCCGCCCGCCCGAACGCCGCCTCGATGGCGTCGGCCGCCTCCTGCGCCGGCGCCTTCAGCGCCTCCAGCGCCGCCCCGGCTTCGGCCGCTCTCAGCGCGACCTGATCGATCCCGTCCCGCCCGAACTCATCCGCCATCCGGCCAACCCTCCATCAATCGCGCCAGCCCCTCGCGTCCCAAAGGCACCGTCCCACGCGGAACTTGCGTCAACATCCGCCACTCCCTCAACGACAGCCGCCAGAACGCCTCGGGCGCCACGCCCATCGTCGCCGCCAGTCGCAACATCTCGCCCCAGGGCGTCACCTGGCGGCCGCCGCAAACGCCTGCGCCACCGCGACCGCCGCCTCGCGCGGATCAACCGCCGCCACCGCCGGCTCGACCTCCCCACCGCCGCGCAACACCGCCGCCAGCACGATCATCAAATCCCGCGCCGACAGCGTCTTCATTCGCTCGGCGACCGCCGCCATCCCATCGACGCCCAGCCCCGTCTCGATCTCCGCTAGCGCCCCCAGCGTCAGACAAGCCCGACGCCGCGCGCCGCCCAAGATTACCGCCGCCTCGCCCCGCGCGCCGTTCATATCGCGCTGAACCCGATGGCCCCGGCGCTGGCCAGGCTCAGCGCGAACGTCGCCTCCCCCTCGTGCTCGCCGGCGTATTCCAGCGCCGCCAACAGGAACGGCCCCTCCAGCACGCCGAAGTCCGGCACGATCAGGCGCCACCGTTTCGCCGCCTGATCGAAGAAGGCCTCGCGCACCAGGGCGTCCGACGCCGCATCGCGAAAGACGCCCTGCCCCGACACCGCCGCCGACTTGACGCCTGCGCCCGCCAGCAGCTCGCGCCACCGCCCGGCGCTGTCGCCGTCCGTGGCATCCACTGTCTTGGCGTTCAGCGAGATCGTCCGCGCCCTCAACCCCGCCACCGTCGTAAACACGCCCGGCGCGCCCTCGATCTTCAGCAAGATGTCCTTGCCGGCCTGTGCCGTCATCCGTCTTCTCCCACTTCTTCGGTTACCGCCCTCAGCCGCACCACCGCATAGGTCCGCCGCCCGTCGCCCGCGCGGAAAACATCCGCGAATGTCGCCCTCAGCGTCGCCGTCCGCACGCCGTCGGCCTCCAGCACGGCCTCGTGCAGACACGCCCGCACCGCCGCCGAGACCGCCTTGGCCTCTTCCGATCCCGCGAACCGCGACACGCCCGTCAGGGTCAGCCTTTGCTCGACCCCGCCCCCGTCCGCCGCCACCGGCCGGCTCTCGCACCGCCCCAGCGCCAGATAGGGACACAGCGCCCCTTCCGGCGCCTGGTCGTAAACCCGCTCCTGGATCAGGGCCGACAGCGCCGGATCGGCCTTCAGCGCCGCCACCATCGCCTTCTGCAGCGCGCCTTCATGGTCCCTCATCGCACCCGCTCCAAAACCAGCTTCGCTCGGCCCGGCCGCGCATCCTCGACCGAGACAATCCGCCAGTCCGCCCCGCCGAACCGCAGCACGCGACCGATCATCAGCCGGGCATCCGCCCGCGCCTCCGCGCCCATCGTCTCGACCGCCCGCCTTTGATCGCCCTCGCCGCGTTCGGTGCGCCGACGCGCCCCGCACTTCAGCCAGGCCGACCCGACCGCCTCGAACGACACGCTGCGCCCGCCATACGGCGTCTCGGCCTCCACCGGCTGAAACAGCCCCGCTAGAGCTCTCACAACCGCACCACGCGATAGGGCGCGATCCAGCCCTCCACCGGCTCGATCTCCACCGCCTCGCCTCGCTCATAGGCCCGCAGGACCAGCATCAGGATCGCCAGCCGCAACGGCGCCGGCGAGGTCGATGTCAGGCTCAATCCCACATCCCCCTCCACCTTCGCCTGGGCCGCCGCGATCAGGGTCTGGATCAAGCCGTCCTCGACCTCGTGCTCGACTCTCAGAAACAGTTTCGCCTCCGCCACCGTCACCGGCTGCGCCATGGCAATCTCCATTGTCAGAAATTCCGTCTCCTCCCCATGCAATGGGGAGGGGGACCACGAAGTGGTGGAGGGGCTCTTCAACGCCCGCAGAGCCCCTCCGTAACGGCGCGAAGACGCGCCGCGCCACCTCCCCGTCGCTGCGCGACAGGGAGGAGACGACCGGATCAGCTTGCGCTGAACTTCATCACCTTGATCGCGTCGAAGTTCTGCACCCCGCCGCCGACGCGCTTGGTCGTGTAGAACAGCACATAGGGCTTGGCCGAATAGGGATCGCGCAGCACCCGCACGCCCGCCCGATCGACGATCAGATACCCCCGCTGGAAGTCCCCGAATGCGATCGACAGACTGTTCGCCGCCACGTCCGGCATGGTCTCGATCTCGGTCACCGGATAGCCGAGCAAGGAAGCCGTCTCGCCCAGCCGCGTCGCCGGCTGCCAGATATAGTTGCCGTCCGCGTCCTTGAACTTGCGCACGGCCGAGACCGTCTTTCGGTTCATCACGAACCGGCCGTTCGGCCGGTACTGGGCCTTGGGCGCATAGATCAGGTCGATCAGGCGATCCGCCGGACTGGTCGCCGCAAACCCGCCCGCCGCGCCCGACGCGACAGAACCGATCTGGCCCCAGGCCTGGCCCGCGTCCGCCACGGTCGGATAGGACAGCAGCCCCTTGGGCTTGTTCACCCCGTCGCCGTTGATGAAGGCCTGGGTCTCCTGCGCCGCAAAGGCGTCCTCGACCTCGGCCGCCAGCCATTCGTCCAGATCGACCATGGCGTCGTCCAGCAACGCCTGCGTCGCCGCCGGATTGGCGTAGAGATCGGCCGACGGAAACTCCAGCAGGGCCAAGGTCGCCGCGTCCGTCTCGGGGCGCGCGGCGGTCTCCGCCACCCAGCCGCAGGCCACGCCCGCCGTCGAGACCGGCTTACGGAATACGCCGGCCGCCACAGTCCTGACCGTCGCGATCTCACGCATCGGACTGGCCGCCATCAGACGCCGCTCGATGGCCCGCTCGGTCTCATACGGCACGACATAGCCGCCCGAGGTCGCCCCGCCCGACAGGCCCGCCTTGACCTCCAGACCGCCCGCCCGATGAGGAGACTGACCCGTCTTCAAATAGCCGTCCCACGCCGCCTTCGCCTCGGGCGCAGATGCGGGCTCCACCGGTTCGCCTCCAATCACCGGACGACGGCTCTGGCTCATCACCCGATCCAGCCGCGCCTGGGCCGAGGCGACCGCCTGGTCGATGCGCGCCACCTTCTCCTCCAGCAGCACATCGGCCGCCGCCTTCTTCTCGATCTCGCCCAGCCGGGCGTCGTTCGCCCCTTTGAACGCCTCAAACGCCGCCATCATTTCGCGCACGACATCGCGCGCCTCGGGCTGGCCCGAAGCCTGTTTGGTCTCTTTCATGGTGTCTCCGGTGAATGCGTCCCTATCCGACGCGACGATCCGGGCCCGCGCCCGAAACCTGTGATTGAACGGCTGGCAGGCCCGCGAAACCGTGCTACCGATCCTGCTCTCTCAAGGATCGCTTCACATGCTCACGCTTGCTCTGGCCCTTTCCGGCGCGCTTCTGATTCAGTCGCAACCTGATGTTTCCAAACTGCCTCCCGAACAGGCGACGCAAGTCAGCCAGGTCTTTGGCGGCATGACGCGAATGTTCGAGACGCTGGGAACCTGCGAGCGTCAATTCCCGCCCGAAGTCGGCGCGCAGGTGCGGGGGGCGCTGGCGAACGAAACCGACCCGCAGAAGCGTGAGGCCTCGGCCTTCCTTCTGGCGGCCTATGACAAGGGCAAGGCGTCTGAACGGGCGACGACGATCACTCAGGAGCAATGCACCGCCGAGATGCAAGCCATCACCACCGAAATGCAGGCGCTCAAGGCCGAGATGGAAAAGGCAATGGGCGCCCAGGCGGACTGACGCCCCATGTCCCACCTGACGCCCCTGGAAAGCGCCGTCATGGACGCCATGATCTGGCAGATGGGCGACAGCGTCCCGGACCTGCGCGCACAGGTCGCCGCCAGTTCGCCGGGCCTGCGTCGCAACACTGGCGCCGGCCTCTATTCCCAGGTCGTCGTCGACGCGGACCGCGCGACCGCCAACCCGGACGCCACCGGCCTATTCGGCACCGTCCATGCCATGGTCGCCGGCCTGCCCGACCCCGTCGGCTTCCAGATCGAGCTGCGCCAAGGCCGGCTGACAGCCCTGCATGGCCAGAGCTATGGCCAGGACACCCACGCCATCGACTTCTCGACCACCGCCTTCGAAGAGGTCTTCACCGTCGACGAAGCCGGCCGCTCGATCCTGTTCCGTCCCGCCCGGCGCATGCCGGATCCGATCCCGCCCAGGCCAAAACCCGCCCGACCGGCCGCTGCACCCGCCGCCCAGGCCGCGCCAAAAGCGCAACCCAAACCCGCGCCTCAACCGGCGTCAAAGCCCTCTGATCACGCCCTGCCGTCCGCCGCCGCCTCGCCGGGCCTGGCCGAGATCATCGCCGGCCTGTCCAACCCCACGGCCTCGCGCGGCGGCCAGCTGGCCCTGGTCTATCTCGGCGCCTATGCGCTGGCGGCCGTCTTCATCCTGTTCGCCCACCTCGTGCTGCACGTCGGCTGGATCTTCGGCCTGGTGCTCGCCGGCTGGGCCTTGCGCTATCTCCACGGCAAGAAGGGTCGCGCCCAGATGGCCGCCCTCGCCGAAACCCTCGACCGCAACGGCGCCTTCCAGGCCCTTAAGCCGAACTGAAACTGGCAAGGCCTTGCGGCCCCGTCTTCGCTTCCCAACTCAAGGTCAGAAGGGGAGGCGCCGTGTTTGGATTGTTCTTTCATCCCAGACGATCCGACCCCGGTCGCGCGGTGGCCGTGCGTGTCGTGCCGGGTCAGCATTGCGGAGAGACCACGGATGCGCCACTGGCCTTCGTCGTCTCCAAGTCTCTGCCTGACCCTCAAACCGAACTGAACCGCGCCCCCGGCAGCATCGGAAACGTCACCAGCGACACCTCCCACAGCTCGACCGCGCTCAACACCCTCAACCGCCCCTGACGCCGGGCCCGCGCCGTGCGGTAACCGATCGATAGCCCGTCCAGCGCCCCGGCCCGGCTCAACGCCCCGGCGAACCGCGCCTCGGCCGACCAGTCCTCGATCCGGCCGCGCACAAACAGACCGCGCGCATCCTCGACGATCTGCTCCCAGACCCCGACCGGTGCGCACGCATCGTGCTGGTTCAGCATTCGCACCCCCTCAGCCCCCGTCTTGGCCAGACTGTCCGCAAACGCCCCCGCCTGCACCACGTCCCCGTTCAGATCCGCCACGCCCCACAGCGAGGCGTAGCCTTCGATCGCCAAGGTGCTCATTTCCCCTCCAACCGCCGCTCGATCCGCTCCACCGCCGCTGCCGTCGCCTCGCCCTGGACCTCCAGCCGCGCCAGCCGTTCGGCGACCAGCCTCTGCTCCCCGACCCGCTGTTCCAGCGTCGCGATCCGCGCCGCGGCGCCCCCGGCCCAGACCAGGCCGCCCACCGTCTGCACCACGACGGCGATCAGCAGCGCCGTCGGCACGCGTCGAATCTGATGTTCGATCATGCCCCCATCCCCGCCATCCGCCGACGTTCCTCGTCCGTCAGGAAGCTCGCCGCCTCCAGCCGCGCCCACAGCGCGTCCCGCTCGGGCTGCAGCGCCGAGACCGCGTCCAGGTCCGCCCGCACCTCGCACCCCGCGAACCGCTCGCCCAGCCAGCCCGTCATGGCGCCCGCCGCCTTTCTCACCAGCGGGACCACCGTCTGTCGCCAGAAGGCCGCATTGGCCTCGCGATAGTTGGCGTAGGTCGCATCCCCCGGTATCCCCAGCAGCTGCGGCGGCACCCCGAAGGCCAGGGCGATCTCGCGCGCCGCCGCATGTTTGCCGGCCGTGAAATCCATTTCCGCCGGCGTCAGGCTCAGCGGCTTCCAGTCCATCCCGCCCTCCAGCAGGATCGGCCGCCCGGCGTTGGTCGCCCCGGCATAGACGTTCGACAACTGATCCTTCAGCGCCTCGAACTGTCCGTCCGTCAGCCGCTCGCCGTTCCTCGCCCCATAGATCAGCGCCCCCGACGGCCGCGCCGCATTGTCCAGCAGGGCCTTGTTCCAGGCGCCCGCCGCATTGTGCGCATCCACCCCTTGCGCCGCCGCCTCCAGCGGCGACAGCCCGTACCAGTCGTCCAGCGGGTGCCACAGCTTCAGGTGCATCACCGGCGCCCAGCCGTCCGCCGCCCGCCCGATCCGCACCGACCGTCCGTCCACGGAATAATCCCACGCCTCGGGCCAGCCTGACCGGCCCGGAACCACCTTCACCCGATCCGACCGCAGCGCCCACAGCTCGTCCGGCGCCCCGTCTCCATCCGCATCGCCGGTCGCCTCGACATAGGCGTTGCCCGACACCTGCAGCGCGCCATAGACCGCCTCCATCAGCTCCGCCCCCGACTGCTCGGGATTGGGCCGACGCATCAGTTTCGCCAGCGGATGCGCATCGTCGCGCGCCCCGTCCACGAACACCGCGAACGGCGCAGCCGCCGCCGCCTCGGCGATCATGCGGATGCAGCGATAGGCCACGGCATTCTTCTGATACCCCTCGCGCGCTAGACTGGCGTAGTCGTTGGGCGTCCACCGCGGCCGCCCCACCCCCGACAAGGCGATCACCCCGCCCGCCCGGCTTTCCTTCGCCTCAGGCGCGCCCACGCGCCCCGCCTGGCCGAACGGCCACCGGATCGAAACCATCGCAATCTCCTCAGATTTCTTGTCCCTTCTCCCAGTGGGAGAAGGTGGCTCGAAGAGCCGGATGAGGGTCGGCCGGCGTGCCAGTCCGCACGAGCGCGATCCCCACCCTTTCGCGTTGACCGATCGCTACGCTCTCGGACGCTCAAGCCCTCTCCCAGCGGGAGAGGGTGTCATCACCTTCAGCAACGGCCGCTCGATCCAGACGTGGACGACCGCCCCCGCCGCCAGACTGGCGACCACAGTCAGCCACACCACCGCATCCCCCGGCAGGGCGACCATCCCGCTCTCGAACATCCGCCCCAGAGCCCGGATGACCAGCACATGGACCAGATAGATCGAATAGGACGCATCCCCCATGAAGGTCGCCGCTCGTTCCAGCCGCCCGGGCGCCTGATCCGTCCGTTCCATCCGCACCACGCCGAACACCAGCATCGCGCTGGGCAGACCCCAGACCGCTGCCCGCCTCAGGCCGTTCGACGGATCGTTCAACGCCCCCACATCGTCGATGCCGCCATAGCCAAAGACCAGGCCCAGCCAGAACCCGACCAACGCCAGCCCGACCGCCCACAGTCCCAATCGACGCGGCGCAAACCGCCACACCGACGCGATCCCGACGCCCAACAAAAACTCCAAAATGATCGGCGCGCCCCAGAACCTCAGCACCGGCGCCGCTGCGACCAGCCCGACCGCCAGCATCGCCGCATAGGCCCCGACCAGCCCCAAACCGACGCGCCTCCTGCCCGCTATGGCCAGGCCGAACCCGGCGTAGAACAGCATCTCGAAACACAGGGTCCACCCCGGCCCCAGGGCCGGAAACGTCATCTCCAGTCCGCTGAACGGCCAGAACAGGAACGTGGCCGCCGCCACCTCCGGGCTCAGCGTCCCGCCCCGCGCCATGCCGATCAGGATCGGCAGCGACAGCAGCCAGTAGATCGGCGCCACCCGGCGAAACCGCCGCCACAGGAAGGCCCCGGCCGCGCCCACGCCCGTCTGACCCTGCGTCGTCGTGGCGATGATGAAGCCGCTGATGACGAAGAAAACGTCCACGCCCACGGCGCCGAAGTTCTCCAGCGTCCCGCCGGCCAAATTACCGTGCGTAAGGGCCGTCTCCAGCCCCAGCCGCGTCCCGGCCAGATCCACGGCGTGCGTGACGACCACCGCCGTCGCCGCCGCGAACCGCAGCGCCTGCACCCCGTAGAACCGCTCCCCCATCCGCCACGGTTACCACTGCGCGAGCGCGCGCGACAACCTCAGATCATCACGCGCGCTCGTATTGCCTCGGCGATCCTCGCCTGGCCCGCCGCATTGGGATGGACGGAATCGAACATCAGCCCGCCGGCGAAACTGCCGTCGAACAGGGCCGTCCCGTCGATGGGCCCCGCCAACCCTCGCGTCGCCGCGACGTCGAAAACGGCATCTCGCAGCGCGGTTTGCGCGGCATAACTCGCCTTGCCTTGGGCCGGATCCGACGGACAGCCCGTCATCAGCAGCACGTCCCCCGTCGTCAGGCACCGATCCACCAGCGTGCCCAACCCGGCCTTATAGGTGGAGAACGCCGTCCCCGCATTCCAGTCGTTGATGGTCAGGCACACGACCGACAGATCAGGCACCGCCGCCGGGATCGACCCATAGGCCCGGTACGGCTGGTCCGTCGTGATCCAGTCCGCGATCCGGGCCCCGCCCCACCCGGCGTTGATCACCCGCGCCCGCTTCACATCTGACCGCCACGCGACCCCGCCCGCGATGAACACCGCCCCGCCCGAGGCCCAGCGCACGCTCACCGGCCCGGCGGTCTCGGGAAAGGCCACGGTCGTGACCTCCATCGACGCCGCCTTGGTGGTGCTTGCCGTCGCCCGCACTACGCCGTCCGTCTCGACCGTCAGCACCCCCAGCGCCGTATTGGTCACGGCCCACAGGTCGAACCGATCCACCGGCCGGTCCGGCTGAAAACTCCACACGCCCGTCGACGACGCCGCGCCCGAGAACAGCTTGCCGCCCATCCCGGTCAGGGCGTTTACGCCCCACCCGGCCCCCAGAGTCACGCGCGGGTCATAGCTGGAATAGCCTCCGCTGGCCCCGTCCGCAGCCCCGGCGCCCGCGACCGACGCCGCCGAGGCCGGCAGGCCCCGCCCGCTCATCATCGCCGCCAGCCGCTCGGGCCAGGCGCCCGCCCGGCCGTTCGGCGTCCAGCCGCCCGAAACCCCGCCATAGCCTTGCGTCACGCTGTCGCCGATGCACAGCAGCCGCGCCTCGCGCCCGCCCGCCTGCATGGTCCTGACCGCCGCCGACCAGACGGGCAGGTCGGGCACGGCGAACCGCGCCCCACCCAAGACACCGGCCAGCACCCCGCCCGGCGCCGCCGTCGCCGCTCCGATCTCGACACCCGACATCAGTCGAAGGCCGCCACGATCTGCGTCGCCGTCGTCCCGGTCGCCAGCACACGTCGCACCTGCACCGGCAACCATCCCACCGGATGGTTGGCGAAGGTCACGGCGTCCCCATCCTCGGCGCCGACCGCCAGCACACGGACATTGCCCGCCCCACCGACATACAGCGCCTTGGCGTAGGTCGTCAGATCGGCCGTATCGCTGGGCGTGACCGCCGCCGCGCGCCTCGCCGGCCCGCCCGCGTCGCGCCCATGGTTCAGCAATCCGTCCCGTTCGGGAATGGCCGGCATATCGTCTCTCCTGTCGTTGAAATCTTGAGGCTCTAAAGCCCCCGCAATCGCGGTCCCGCCGACTGCGACCCCAGCATCAGCCGCGTGATCGCCCACACCAGGGCGTCGGCCCGATCCGGGCTGGGCCCGCCCTCGCTGCCCAGCGCCAGCATCTCTTCCTCCAGCGCCGGGAAGGCGTCGCAGTGGACGACCCGCCCCTGTTCATAGAGCAGGGCCACCGGCTCGGCCCGCGCCGCCTTGGACCGCGAGGCGTGGACCATCTCGATCCGGCAAGGACATGCGCTGATGGCCAGAACCGACCGCACCATGTCGCCGCCCTGATTGCTCTCGGCGACCACCTCGTGCGCGCCGAACTCGCGCGCGGCCGCGCTGACCGCCCCGCCCCAGCTCTGGGGCGAGCGCCCCTGCACGGTCCGGTCGGCCAGCACGAAGGCCTGGCGACCTTTTCGCCCCACGACCACGATGCCGCAGGCGTCTCCGGTCGCGGTCGCCGGCGGATCCACCGCCACGACGATCCGGTCCAGTTCGACCGGCCGCGCGCCTCTGGCCCGTTTCAGATCCGCGATGCGGAACAGGGCGCCCTCGCCCTCGACCACCACGCCTTCCAGCTCCTGCGCCGCCAGCCGCGTCCCGCCATAGACGTCGTTCAGATGCGCCAGAAAGCCGGGCGACAGGTTCTGCGCGTTCAGCGCCGTCGCCGCCCGTTCCGTCACCGTCCCCGCCTCGGCCATCAACCGCCTCAGCGCCGGGATCGGCCGGGGCGTCGTCGTCACCGCCAGCAGCGGTTCGGCCCCCAGACGCAGACCGAACCTCAGGTTCGACAGCACCATTTCCGGCCGTCGCCAGGCGCAGAACTCGTCCGCCCAGGCCGCATGAAACTGCGGCCCCCTCAGACTGTCGGGATCCTCGGCCGAAAACGCATAGGCCGCCGACTGATTTTTCCACACCAGCCGACGCCGCCCCGCCTCCCAACGCGGCCGGTCGCCCGGCTCCGCCAGCGCCTTGATCCCCGACGCCCCCTCCACCATCACCTCGCGCACATCGTGCAGAGCGGGGCCGACCAGCGCCAGGGTGATGCCGGGTGTCTTTCGCGCCATCTTGTCGATCCAGACCGACCCGGCGAAAGTCTTGCCTGACCCTCGTCCCCCCAACAGAAGCCAGGTCCGCAGGTCGAGGTCACGCGGCTTGTGTTGGTGCTCCAGCAGCCGCGCATGATTGCGCTTCAGCCTTAGCTCGCGCCCGTTCAGCTGCTTCACCATCCTTTCTCTCGATGATGCTGTCGATCCGCTCGTATTCGACGAGCAACTCTCGTCGGATTCGCTCGTCGTCTGCGGGGTCGTAGGTTCGTCCACCCATCTCGTCCTCTTCGTTGTCGCTCAGGCACAGCAATCGCATCGCCTCGACCGCCTTGGCCGACCGCGCGATCACCCCGATCTGGCGCGCGACCTTCTCGGCGACGGCGGCGTCCTTGACGTCCGTCTCGCAGACGCTCTTGGCCGTCTCCTCGATCTTGGCCTTCATCATCAGGAACAGGGGCTCGATCCACCCGGCGCAGGACGCGGCCGTCTCGCGCGCGCCGCCGCAGCCGCCCTCTTCGTCATCCCGATTTCCCGTCATGCCCAAACCATAGCGGACCAGCGTCCTCAGGCCGGAAGAACGCCCACATAATTCGCCAATGGCTTGTTTTCGCAGCCTTTCAACCAGCGTCATTGCGCTGGCTAGGGGGCGCTACCCTATCGCTCCCGGCCGCGTTCGACCGTCCATTCCGGCGCCTCGAAATCCAGCGCATCTTCCGGCTCGGCCAGCGACAGCTCCGAAATCGTCTGGCCCCGCACCGACACGCCCGCCGTATGCACCGTCTCGCGACTGCCCGAGATCAGATGATGCCATTTGGCCAGCGGCCGCCCCTCATGCAGCCGGCGATAGGCGCACGACTTGGGCATCCACTCCAACGCCTCGATATTGCCGGGCGTCAGCTTGATGCAGTCCGGCACCTGGGCCTTGCGGTTCGCATAGTCCGAACAGGCGCAGGCCTCGGGGTCGAACAGCTTGCAATGCACCCGCGTCGGAATGACCTCGCCCGTATCCTCGTCCTCGAACCGGATCACGCAGCACAGCCCGCACCCGTCGCACAGCCCCTCCCACTCGGAAGGCGACATCTCGGCAAGGGTCTTGGTTTCCCAGTAGGGCTGCATGGCGCGCCTCATACGCGCCGCGCCGCCGCTTGTCACAGCCTCAATGCCCGACCGTCTTGGAGAACAGGTTTATCACCACCACTCCGCCGACGATCATCGCCAGCCCAACCATCGCCGGCAGGTCCAGCCTCTGGCGGAACACCACCGTCCCGATCACCGAGATCAGCACCACCCCCAACCCGCTCCAGATCGCATAGGCGATCCCCACCGGCATCTGCCGCAAGGCGATCGACAGCAGATAGAAGGCCAGGCCGTAGCAGACCGCCATCCCCGCCGTCGGCCAGGCCCGCGTGAACTGCTGCGAGGCCTGCAGCATCGTCGTGCCCGCCACCTCCAGCGCGATGGCGCCCAGCAGCGCGGCCCAGGTGATCATGCTCATGACAGGCCCATAGCCCGGCCCGACGCCCGGCCGCAAATCCACAGCCTGCGGCTCGTATCGCCTTTCCAGTGGCGAAATGGGCCTGAACCCCTTAGATCACACCCGTTTCCGCCCCCTCCGCCGCGCTGTGCGCGGTTTCCCTCTCCGGCGTCGCCCGAGAGGATCGAAAGTCACATGGCAGCCAGACCCCCTCTCGTCGCACTCAAGGACGTCCGTCTTCAGGACGGCCAGCGCCCCCTCTTCGACGGTGTCGACCTCGCGGTCGAACCGCGCAGCCGCGCCGCCCTGGTGGGGCGCAACGGCGCGGGCAAGTCCACCCTGATGAAGGTCGTCATGGGCCTGATCGAGCCCGACAGTGGCGACCGCTCCATCCAGTCCGCCGTCCGCTTCGCCTATGTGCCGCAAGAGCCGGTCATCACCGGCGAAACTCTGCTGGACTATGCGTCGTCGGGCGAGGCCGAGACATGGACGGCCGAAAGCTGGCTGGAGACCTTCGGCCTGAACCCGGCGAAGTCGACGCAAGGGTTGTCTGGCGGCGAAACCCGCCGCGCCGCCCTGGCCAAGGCCTTCGCCGAAGAACCCGACCTGCTGCTGCTGGACGAGCCGACCAACCACCTCGACATCCTGGCCATCGAACTGCTGGAGAACGAGCTGATCCAGGCCCGCTTCGCCCTGCTGGTCGTCAGCCACGACCGCGCCTTCCTGAACCGCGTCACCAACACGGTCCACTGGCTGGAAGGCCGTCGGGTCCGCACCCTGAACAAGGGCTTCGTCGAGTTCGACGAATGGTCCTCCAAGGTGCTGGAGGAAGAGGCCGAATCCCTGCGTCGCCTGACAAAGACCATCGAGCGCGAGACCGCCACCTTCTACTCCTCCATCACCGCTCGCCGCAGCCGCAATGAAGGCCGCGCCCGCTCGCTTCAGGCGCTGCGCGCCGAACGCGCCGAGAAGATGAAGGACGTGCCGCGTGAGCTCTATCTCGGCGTCGATTCCGGCTCGACCTCGGGCAAGCTGGTCGCCGAGATCAAGCATGTCTCAAAGGGCTTCAACGGCCGCACCCTGTTCAAGGACCTGACCACCCGCATCATCCGCGGCGACCGTCTGGGCATCGTGGGTCCCAACGGCGCGGGCAAGACCACCCTGGTCAAGACCTTGCTGGGCGAACTGGCGCCGGACGAGGGCACGGTGCGCATGGGCGCCAACCTCGAGCCCGTCTATCTGGACCAGTCGCGCGAGGGGCTGAAGTCGGACATGACCCTGTGGGACGCCCTGACGCCGGGCGGCGGCGACAGCATTCTGGTGCGCGGCGTGTCCAAACATGTCGCCGCCTACGCCAAGGACTTCCTGTTTTCCGAGGCCCAGTTGCGCCAGCCGATCTCGACCCTGTCGGGCGGCGAGCGCAACCGCCTGCTGCTGGCCCGCGCCCTGGCGAAGCCCGCCAATATGCTGATCCTCGACGAACCGACCAACGACCTGGACATGGACACGCTGGACAAGCTGGAGGAGCTGCTGGAGGGCTATGACGGCACCCTGATCCTGGTCTCCCACGATCGCGATTTCATCGATCGCCTGTCCACCTCGACCCTGGCCCTGAACGGGCGCGGCGACATCGTCGAGACCCCCGGCGGCTGGACCGACTTCATCCGCCAGAACCCCGGCTTCCTTCAGCCCGGCGCCAACCCCCGCCCCCAGGACAAGGCCGCCGCCCAGCGCGCCGCCGAGGCGCCGCCGCCCGCCGTCGCCCCCAAAAAGACCGCCAAACTCTCCTTCAAGGACGCTCACCGCCTGAAGGAGCTTGAAGCCCTGATCGATGCGCTGCCCGCGACCATCGCCAGACACGACGCGACCCTGGCCGACCCCGGTCTCTACGCCCGCGACCCCAAGGCCTTCGACACCGCCATGAAGGCTGCCGAAAAGGCCCGCGCCGAGCTGGAATCCGCCGAACTGGAATGGCTGGAGCTGGAAGAGAAGAAGGCGGCCCTGGCGGGATAAAGACCGAACGGCTCGTCACTCTGGCGAGGACGGCTTGAGGTCCTAACCCTGACTGTCCGGATCCCCGGGCGGCGTCTTCGCCGCGCCCCGGTTCTGCATCACGCCGACCGCGATGCAGGCGACCAGGCCGAACGCGAACCACAGGCCGAACTTGCCCGTCAAAAGCCCGATCAGGCCGAAGATCAACAGGACGCCGAAGGGGGTGAGCCGTTTCATGGGGCGCACGGTAACCGGCTTTGTCGTGGCTGACGAGGCTGAGCCGAAGGCGCCGACTTGAAACCAAACCCGCCGCCGCACACTCAAGCTTCATGACCCTGCGCAGCCACCTCGTCGAGTTCGCCCCGCCCCAGCAGGCGGCGGTGCGGCGGATCAACGCCGTCCTCGCCCGCGCGCCGCGGCTGCGCACCGACGGCTGGCGGATCGATGCCGGCCAGCGGCTGTCGCTGTGGCTGGACGTGGCCGCCGGGCGGGTCACCACGCCGCGTCTCAAAAAGCGCGGCGTGACGGTCGAGATCGTCCAGACGGACGGCGATCACCCCGTTCCCTTGCGCATCCTGCATCCGACGGGCACGCCGCGCGCCGTCATCCTGGACATCCACGGCGGCGGCTGGGTGCTGGGCAGCGCCGGACTGAACGATCGGCTGAACGCCCATCTGGCGCACCACGGCTTTTGCGTCGTCTCGGTGGACTATCGGCTGCTGTCCGAACGGCGCCAGATCTATATCGACGCCGCCATCGCCGACTGTCTGGCCGCCGCCTATTGGACGGTCACCAATGTCGATCGCCTGGGCGCCTCGACCCTGTTTCTGGCGGGTGAATCCGCCGGCGGTCATCTGGCCGCCCTGACCGCCGTCGCACTGCGCGACAAGGGGCTGATTGATTTGGTGAAGGGCTGCGTCTTCACCTACGGCGTCTTTGATTTGTCGGGCACCGAAAGCGTGCGCTCGGCTGGACCAGAGACCCTGCTGTTCAACGGCCCGACGATGCAGGCCGATCTGGCGCGCCTGGCGCCGGATCGCGACGAGGCGGCCTTGCGCCAGCCCGACGTCTCGCCCCTCTATGCCGACTTAACCGGCCTGCCGCCCGCCCTGTTCCTGGCCGGCGAACAGGACCCTCTGTTCGAGGACAGCCTGCTGATGGCCACGCGCTGGGGCGAGGCTTCGGACGCAGACCTGATCCGCGTGCCCGAGACTCCGCACGGCTTCCTGCATTTCGGCGGCCCGGCCGCGCGGGGCGCGCGCAAGGCGATCCGCACCTGGCTGAACGCCCGGCTCTAGCTCGCCTCGATCAGTTCGCGGATCCGGCTGCCCAGCGCCTCCATGGCGAAGGGCTTGGTCATGACGTGCATGCCGGGATCCAGGTGCCCGTTGCCGACCACCGCATTCTCGGCATAGCCGGTGATGAACAGCACCTTCAGGTCCGGCCGATCAATCCGCGCCGCATCCGCCATCTGACGCCCGTTCATCCCGCCTGGCAGACCCACATCAGTCACGAGCAGGTCGATCCGCGCGCCCGATTGCAGCAGCTTCAGCCCCGCCACGCCGTCGGACGCCTCGATGCACTGATAGCCCAGCTCATGCAGGATTTCGGCGACCAGCATCCGCACCGTCGGCTCGTCGTCCACGACCATGACCGTCTCGCCGGCCTGGGCGCGCGGGGCCTGTTCGACCTCGGGGATCAGATCGGCGTCGTCCACCTCGCCGAAGTGGCGCGGCAGATACAGGCAGATCATCGCCCCCTCGCCCGCCTCGGAATAGATTCGCACCTGTCCCCCCGACTGGCGCACGAAGCCATAGATCATCGACAGGCCCAGGCCCGTCCCCTCGCCCAGCGGCTTGGTGGTGAAGAAGGGCTCGAACGCGCGCGCCGCCACCTCCGGAGCCATGCCCGTGCCGGTATCGCTGACGCAGATGGAGACATATTGGCCCGGCTCCAGATCCTGAGCCTTGGCCGTACGCGCGTCGATCCAGCGGTTGCCGGTCTCGATCGTCAGACGCCCCCCGCTCGGCATGGCGTCGCGCGCATTGATGCACAGGTTCAGCACCGCGTTTTCCAACTGGTGCGCGTCGATCAGCACGGGCCACAGGCCGGCGCCGGCGACCACCTCGACCTCGATGCCCGGCCCGGTCGTGCGCCGCACCAGATCCTCCATCCCGCGGATCAGGCGGTTGGGAGCGGTCGGCTTGGGATCCAGGGTCTGACGCCGCGAGAAGGCCAGCAGCCGGTGCGTCAGGGCCGCCGCGCGTTTCGCCGCCCCCTGCGCCGCCACCGTGAACCGCTCCACCTCGGCATGACGCCCCTGCGCGATCCGGTTGGTGATCAGTTCCAGGCTGCCGCTGATGCCGGCCAGCAGATTGTTGAAGTCGTGGGCGATGCCGCCGGTCAGCTGGCCAACCGCCTCCATCTTCTGGCTCTGGCGCAGCGCCTCCTCGGCCTGCATTAGGGCGCTGGTGCGCTCGGCGACCTGTTCTTCCAGGGTCTCGTTGAACCGCGCCAGTTCGGCCGACTGGCGGCGCAGGTCCTCGATGTCGGTGTTGGACCCGACCCAGCGCAGAATACGCCCCTCTTCGTCGTGCACGGGCTCGGCCCGCACCATGAAGGTGCGATAGACGCCGTCGTGGCGGCGGATGCGGAACTCGTTCTCATAGACCTGGCCGCTGGCCAGGGCCTGGACCCATCGCTCGGACGCCCAGTCCAGGTCGTCCGGATGAACGATCTTGCCCCACCCAGTCGTGCCGTCCAACGCGCCCTCTGCAAGGCCGGAGTAGGCATAGACCTGGGGGTTGAACCAATACAGCGACCCGTCCGCCCAACTGGCCCAGATCTGGATCGGCGTGGCCTGGGCGAAGACCCGGAACTGGGCCTCGCTGTCGCGCAGGGCCGCCTCGCTTCGGGCGCGCTCGGTCGCCGTGCGAACCCGTTCGGCCACCTCGCGCATCAGGCGCAGGTCGCTGTCGGTATAGTGACGCGCCGTCGCATGGTTGACGAACACCATCGCCACGACCCGCCCCTGTTCAATCAGCGGCATGTTGACGAAGGACCCGGCGCTGATGGCCCTCAGGGCCTCGGCCGTATCCGCCGTGCGGGGATCGCGGGCGACGTCGTCGATCGCCACCGTCTCGCCGCGCTTGATGTCCTCGATATAGGACCCGTAGTCGCGGAACGACAGGACGCCGGCGATGCTGTTCACCCCCGGCTGGTTGAAGTCGCGGGCGATGGTGATGGTCTCGGCGCCGGTGTCCACGGTGCCGTATCCGGCCCGGCTGACGCCCATGGTGCGGGCCAGAACCTGGGCCGAGGCTTGGGCGATGTCGCCGGCGTCGGTCAGGTCGCGGATCGCGTCGTTCAGCTCCAGCAGCGCGTTCTGACGCGTCTCGCTCTGTTTGCGCTCGGTGATGTTGTTGAACAGGATGGCGACCTGCCAGGCGCCCGGCTGGCCAATCCTCAGCGCCTGCACGTCATACCAGCGACCGAAGATGTCGGCCGGGTTCTCGAAACGGACCGGCTCGCCCGTGCGCGCCACCCCGCCGTAGAGATCGAACCAGTGCTGCTCCAGCCCCGGCGCGATCTCGCTGACCCATTTGCCGTAGGGGTCGACCAGGCCGGTCATCTCCTCGAAGGCCTTGTTGCCCTCGACGATCCTGTAATCGACCGGCCGATCGGCCGCGTCGAACTTCATCTCGATGACGCAGAACCCCGTCGCCATCGCCGCGAACAGGGCGCCGTATCGCGCTTCGCTCAGCGCCAACGCCTGGTCCGCCCGGTGGCGATCCGACACATCCATCCCCTGGATGAAAACGCCCCAGACCCGACCGTCCTCCTTCAGCGGCTGGAAGACGAAATCGACGTAGCGGTCCACCACCTCGCCGCCCGGCTCGGCCTGAACGGCGTACAGGGCGCTGTCGGCCCGGTGCGCCTCGCCGCTGCTGTAAACCTGGTCCAGAAGGTCCAGATAGCCTTGCGCCACCGCATCGGTCAGCACCTCGCCCACCGTGCGCCCGATCACCTCGCGGTGGCCGATCACCTTCTGGTAGTTGGGATTGGTCAGCTCGAACCGATGGTCCGGCCCCGTGACCAGCGCCATAAACCCCGGCGCATGGGCGAACATCTGGGCCAGCTGGCTGCGATTGATGCCGATCGACAAGGCGTGGTCAGAGCCGGTGTTGGACAACGAATTCCCCCAAGGACTTTTGTCCGTTGATCACAGAACCCAAAGCGCGCCGCACGGTTGCAGCGCAATGTGTCCGACGCCGGACATAGGGCTCTATCGCCGCGTTTCTGTGGACAAGACAAGACGCTGATCCGCAATCGCGAATTTGATCCGTCCACCGATGTTCACAGGCTTGTCCACCGCCGCCGGGCCAATCGTGCACACTGGGGCGAGTTCGGGCGCTTGCCTCATAGCCGGTTTCGTCCGAACGTCAACAGGCCAAGGGACACGGGGCAGCGGAAATCCAGGGAGACCTGGACGTCCAGCGAACCGGCCCGGCTCTCCGACCCGGCGCTTCGGGCGATCTTCGGATCGTAACGTGCGACAGGCGGGATCCAGGCTCCAGTCTTCGACGGTCTTCGGATCGACGGCAGACAGGAGAACCGGATCGGGATCGACGGACGACGCGGACGCAATGCCGTGGGACGCCGAAGACCAGGAGCGCGACAGGATACAGCCGACCGCCCTTTCGGGTTCGCCCGAAACGACGCTGACGCCAAGGTCCAGACCCGAACGGCCAAGTCCAACCCGGACTTGGCGAGGGGACGAAGCTGACGGGTCCGCCCGCACGCTTCGTCCCCTCGCTCAATTGGGGCGCCGACGACATGAAATCACGCTAGACAGCCGGCGCGCCAGATGCACCCATGGAGTGCAGATGGAGAGACCCATGCGCGCGATCCTGTTCGGCCTCGGCCTTGCTCTGACCACGACATCTGCCTTGGCGTCCGTTGAACAGGCGCTCGAACCCCTGCGGATTTCGCCGATCCGCACCGGCGAGAGGACAGGCACAAATCGTCCAGAACAATCGCTGCTTCAAATCCCTCGGTACGAAGTCACCTGTGAAGGCACGGCAGTTCGACCAACATACGCCGAAGATTTACGCATCGAGACAACCCGTTTCGGCTCTCGAAAGGGTGACGTCGTTCTGAACTTCAACGTAGACGAAACGGGACGCACGCGTGACATCCGCCCCTCATCGACACGCCCGCATCGCGCGTCCGACGAAATCGTGATTCCATCGACGCCTCCAACCGACCAGGAGCAAGCCGCTCTTGCGGCCTGGCGCTTTTCTGACGGCCCACCCCGCGACTGCAGTCTGACCATTCGCTATGCCGCAAAGCCTTTAGCGGAAGCCGATCGGAACGATTTGCTGCGCTATTTCGCCGTCACGCGAACGCGGGGTCCTGTCCGGGATGCCGTCGCGGATCGATTGGCCGGCCCAGAGGCCAACTGCGGCGGTGAACGTCGGGGCGGTCGGCCTCCCCTTACCGTCAGCTTCCCGGACTACAGGATCGGACAGCGACCGCCGCCTGGCGGTCGAGCCTGGACTGTTGTGCGCTGGGGCGTGAACGCTGATGGCCGCGCCGTCGATGTCGAGACCTTGGGCTCGTCCGGCGATAGAGCCTTGGATGCAGAGACCCGACGCGCCGTATTCGAAACCGTCGTCCAGAGCGGAACGCCGCTGCGCGGATGTGTGGCGAACTTCTATCGTGCTGGCGAACGCCTGCCTGCGCCGGACATGCCCGAACGTGCCGACGACCCGCTGCAAAATTGTCCTGACGACGTTCGCACACGCTTCCAGACCCGTCGGGGGTCCGACCTTTTCCCGACCGCCTTCCGTGAGCGCGGCATCGAGGGATGGGCGCTGGTGCGGTTCGACCTCGCTACCTGGGGTCAGGTCGGCAATGTCGAGGTGATCGACGCCCAACCCGCCGCCGCGTTCGGCGACAGCGGTCTACGTATGGTGCAGTTGGGCCGCGCCGAGCCGTCCCATAGCGCCGGTGTCCGCTGCGTCGTGCCCATCCGTTATAAGATGCCCACAAATCCAATCGACGGCGAAGCGATGGGCATCGCGACAAGCGCCGACAACGCGGCCGACTGACGCTCCGCCTTCCCAAGGCCCCTATCGCCCCGTAAGTCAGGGGCATGAGCTTGTTGGGGAATCGCCTGCAGACCCGTCGCCGTGCGCTGATCGCGGGCGGGGCGGCTGTGGCGGCGGGGGCGATCGGGCTTAGGGCCTGCGGGCGGGCCGAGGCGCCGGTCGACGAACAGGGCCGGGTGCGTTTGCGTTTCGCCACCGACTGGCGCGCCCAGGCCGAACAAGGCGGCTTCTATCAGGCGCTCGCCAACGGGGCCTATGAGAAGCGCGGGCTGAACGTCCAGATCGTCCAGGGCGGGCCGGGCGTGAACGTGCCGCAACTGCTGGCCTCGGGCGCGGTCGAACTGGGCATGGGCTCCAACAGCTTCATCCCCCTGAACCTGGTCGCGTCCGGTGCGCCGGTGAAGGCGGTCGCCGCCTTCTTCCAGAAGGACCCGCAGGTCCTGATGGCCCATCCGGACGAGGCGCTGGAGACCATCGCCGATCTGGCCGGCCGACCCTTCCTGCTGTCCGAGGCCGGCATCAGCACCTTCTGGGTCTGGCTGAAGGCCAAATACGGCTTCACCGACGAGCAGCTGCGCCCCTTCGCCTATGACCCCGCCGCCTTCCTCGCCAATGCACGGGCGGTGCAACAGGGCTATCTGACCAGCGATCCCTACGCCATCGAACAGGCCGCCGATTTCGATCCGCGCGTCTTCCTGCTGGCCGACGAGGGCTATCCCTCCTACGCCGCCATGGTCCTGGCGCCCAACGCCTTCGCCCGTGATAATGCGGCGGCGCTGCGCAGCTTCATCGCCGCCTCGGCGGAAGGGTGGCGCGACTATATCCGGGGCGACGCCTCGGCCGCCGACGCTCTGATCCGCAAGGACAACCCGGACATGACCCAGGCTGTGCTGGATCAGGCCCGCGAACGCCTGCGCGACTACGCCATCGTCGATGGCGGCGACGCGGCGCTTTACGGCCTGGGCGCCCTGACCGAGGAGCGCTGGCAGGCCTTCTTCGACGTGACCTCGAAAGCGGGGGTTTACGAGGCCGGTCTGAACTGGCGCGACGCCTTCACCGACAACTATCTGCCCGGTCGCGGCTGACACGCGGTCGTTGTCGAATCCTGGCTTCACATTAGCGCGGGATTAAGGGTCCGAGCTCTAGTGTGTGCGCTGGAATTCCTCTCCGGAGAGCCGCCGTGCGCCGCGCCCTCGCAGTTTCGATCGTTCTGACCGCCGTCAATCTGGCGGGCGGCGCCGCCGTGGCGCAACAGGCGCCGACCAACGCGTCGGGCCTGCGCTACCTGTCCTGGCCCGGCAAGCCGGCGGTCGCCGCGCGTGCGACGCCGACGCCCGCCGTCATTCAGGCCGAGGCGCCCGCCCCGACCGTGACCGCCGCCAACCGCACCCTGCCCGGCGCCATTCCCCTGGCCCGCCTGTCGCCCGCCCCCTCGACCACCACGCCGCGCAGCAACGGCCTGACGCCCGCCAGCGCCTGGATGCCCCAGCGTGCCCCGACGCCGGCCGAGCCTGCGCATAGTGCACCCATAGAGGCCGCCCCCGTAGAAACCACCCCGACGCAGGCGACACGCGTCGCGCCCTCGCCCTATGTTCCGGAACCGCAAGCCTCCGCGCCTCAACCTCAGCCTGAACCCCAGATGCAGGCCGAGCCGGCCCCCGTCCCGCAACAGGCCGCGCAGGCTGAGCCCCAGCCCGCGCCCCAGCCGGCGGTCGCCGACCCGATGGCCCCGCGCCGCGACGCCCCCATATATCGCCTGCAACGGCCCCAGGCCGGCGCGCCGCTGGACGCCGCCGCCGTCGCCGCCAGCGGTCAGGCCGCCCCGACGCCCGCAGCCGGCGACAACAGCCCCCGCTACTATTCGGTCCACCGCCAGGCCGGCCGTCACCCCGACGCCATCCCTGCGCCGCAGCAGACCTACCTCGACGCCATGCCTGTCCAAATGGCCCAGACGCCGCAATCCAGCGACCTAGCCCAGCCGGACGGTCCGCCTGCCCTGATCCGCAACGCCAACGGCGCCCTGCGCGCCGTGCCACAGACTGAAGCCGACAACCTGCCATGAGCGATCGCGCCGTGATCGAACCTGCCGAGATCAAGGGCTCGCGCCTGCCCGAACTCATCGCCCTGGCCAGCGAGGAGTCCAGCGAGAAGCGTCGTCTGCTGCTGCGTGAACTGACGGCCCACTTCTTCGGCGCGCCTTCGCCCAACGCAAACGAAACCGCGCTCTACGGCACGGTGTTGGCCAAGTTGTCGGCAGAGATGGAGGTCGCGGTCCGCGCCGAACTGGCCGCCCGTTTCGCCCAGGCTCCCAACGCCCCGCACAGCCTGATCCGCCGTTTTGCCGACGACGAGATCGAGGTCGCCGAACAGGTTCTGCGCGCCTCCACCGTCCTGACCGACGAGGATTTGATCCAGGTCGTGCGCAAGCGCAGCCAGGGCCATCTGCGCGCCGTCTCAGGGCGCGCGACGGTGTCCGAGGCGGTTTCCGACGTCATCGTCGAGCACGGCGACGACGACACCTTGAACACCTTGCTGCGCAACGACGGCGCCCAGCTGTCGCGCGCCGCCTCCGAAACCGCCATCGAGCGCGCCAAGGCCAATCCGGCCCTGCACGCCGCCACGGTCGAGCGCCAGAGCCTGCCCGCCGATCTGCTCAACGAAATGTATTTCGTCGTCGAGGCCCGGCTGCGTCACCAGATCCTGGAACAGAACGCGCGCATGGACCCGGCCCTGCTGGAGGCGGCGCTGGCCGCAGGCCGCGCCCGGGTCGCCACCGACGACGGCGCCCTGCCGGCCGACTATGCCGAGAACCTGGCCTATATCGACGAGCTTCAGGCCGCCGGCCAGCTGACGCCGCAGACCCTGATCCGCTTCCTGCGCTCGAACGGTCGCACGCCCTTCCTGATCGCCCTGTCCAAGCTGGCCGACATCGACTTCCACACCGCGCGCGGCATCGTCGAGCGCAAGGATCTGGACGCCCTGTCGGTGGTCTGCAAGGCGGCCGACATGGACCGCGCCGTCTATCTGACCTACGCCGTCGCCGTCCTGGGCGCCGAGGATAACCCGATGGGTAAGGCCGCCGCCTATGGCCGCATGTACGGCGAACTGACCCGCGACGCGGCCCTGCGCACCCTGCGCTTCTGGCGCATGCGCCGCACCGCCCAGGCGGCATAACGCCTCACTGACCTCTCCCTCCCCCGCAAGAGGAGGGGGAAGTATCTTGAGACGTCGCCGCAACAAAAACGCCCGCCTCCTGATGGAAGCGGGCGTCTCCAGACCGAAAAACCTCGGCTTATTTCTTCGCGCGGGTTCCGGCGGCGCGGGCGGGCTTGCGGCCGCCCTGGCCCAGGCCCATCGACTTGGCCAGTTCCGAACGCGCCTTGGCGTAGTTCGGGGCGACCATGGGATAGTCTTTCGGCAGACCCCATTTGGCGCGGTATTCTTCGGGGCTCATGTCGTATTTGGTGCGCAGGTGGCGCTTCAACGACTTGAACTTGCGGCCGTCTTCCAGGCAGATCAGGAAATCCGGCGCGATCGACTTGCGGATCGGCACCGCCGGTTCCTTGGGTTCAGGTTCGGCCTCGACCGGACCGTTCGACACACCCGATAGGGCGGCGTGAATATTGGCGATAAGCGCAGGCAGGGCCTCTGCCGAGACCGAGTTATTGCCGACATAGGCCGACACGATGTCTGCGGTCATCTCCAGCAGTTCGGGCTTATCTTCCATTATCGGCTTCGCTTTCCTGATTTATTGAGTTCGGCTGATTCTCCAACCGAACGACCCCAATAGCGTCATAGGGTTGTTTCGCCGCGAAAGCAAACACGCGTATAAGCGGTGCGATATGCACGTCTATGCATTCGACTTTAGTGATCAGACCTATCGACCGAAGTCTTCGGCCAGCACCATCATCGCCGCCCGCTCCGGCGCCGAATATTCATCGACGGCGTCATCCTCACCGTCGCGAATGGCGCGCAACAGCGTGGGCGTCAGGGCCGAAGACAAAGACCAGTTCCAGTAACGCAGCACCGTCTGGGCGCGATCGACGGCCAGCATTTCATAGGTGATCTGCACACGCTCCCAGTCGGGATGGATCTTGCCGTCCGCCGTCGTCTCGGGCCGCCGCATCGAGCGCCACAGATTGGTCAGATCGACGCGCGACATCCCCGTCGCCTTGCACAGGATCGCCAGCGGCTCCCCGCCCGGATCGCCCAGAAGCTTGGCCCCCGTCAGCGGCTTGATCCCCGCCAGGAAGGCGATCTCGGACGCCGTCTCGCGCGTCAGGCCATCGCTGGCGGCGACCATGACGGCGTGTTCCAGATTGTCGAACGGGCTCTTTTCGATGGCGGCGCGATTGCGCTGGCGGCGCTCGATGAACTGAAGCGCCTTGCGCGCGACGGGATCGGACCAGCTTTCGTCATTGGCGATGGCGAAGACATCTTCGGACGCCTCCTGCATGACTTCGCGCGACACGGCGAACCGTTGCAGGATGGTGCGGCGATCCTCGGGCGCGCACCACCAGAACATGACATAGGCGCCTGACGGCCTCAGCTCGGGCCGCTTCAGCAAGGAGCTGCACAGGCTCGGCGACTGGCGGCTCAGGCCCACCACCGTCTCGATGCCCAGCTGCGACAGGCGCGCGGTCGTGTTGCGCAGCACCGCCTCGATCACCTCCATCTCGCCGAAGGAGAACAGGGTCTCGGTCACGATTTCCGACAGGCCCCGGCGCACGGCCAACAGCATCCGGTGTTCGAAACTGGCGTCGCGCGCACAGCCGACGATGTCCGCATCGCTCAGCGAAGCGCATTGTTCGATCAGCAGGCCGGCGATATCCGGATCGTCGCGCAACAGGATGCGCGCCACGCTGTTGGGCAGTTCGGCCAGCGGCGCCAGACGCGCGGCCACGCGCTTGCGCTCATCGTGAGAGGCCAGCCGCAGCATCTCGACCAGCAGGTCGCCCGTCACCGCCCGCTCGAAGGCGTTGATCCGGCTGGCGGGCAGGGACACGACGTCGGCCAGACGCTTCAGCAGCGCCCGGCGCGCACGCAGCGGCGGCGGCGTCGCCTCTTCCCCGATCATGGCTGCCAGATCGCCCATCCCCCCACCTTAGAAGCGAGCGGTTAACCGGGCGTGAGCCGGATCAGCTCTTGTTGACCACCACCACGATGGCCAGGATCACGAAGGCGATGACCGCCAGCACCCGCGCGATCCACGGCGCGGCGACGAAGACGCCTAGGACGGTGATCCCGCTCTTGACCGCATCGGGTCGTGTCAGCGCCTCCTTGAACGTGCCCGACGGCCGCGCCGCGTCGCCCACGATCGGATGGCCGCAGTTAGGACATGCGACGGCCGCCTCAGACACCTGACGCCCGCAGGCGGGGCAAGGGATCAAGGTCATGCTCAGCCTCCCGCGCGTGGCGTGATGCGGATCTCGACGCGGCGGTTCTTCTGGCGCCCCTCGGGATCGTCGGAGCCGTCCGGCTTGACGTTGGGGGCCTCGGGGCTCCGCTCGCCAAAGCCCTCGGCGCCCAGGCTGCGCCCGGCCTCGCGTTGCAGCCGCGCCGCCACCGCACGCGCGCGGCGCAGAGACAGGCCCTCGTTATAGGCGTCGTCGCCCTTGGCGTCGGTATGGCCGCCGATGCTGACCTGGGCCTGCGGATAGCTTTTCAGCAGTTCCGCCGCCCGCGTCAGGGCCGGCTCGGCGTCCGTCCGGATCGTCGCCTTGTCGAAGTCGAATAGAACATCGGCCGGCAGGTCGATCACGATCACCCCGTCGGTACGCCGCGCGTTCAGTTCGCTGAGCAGGCTGCGGGTGGTCTCGACCCGTTCGGGCGCGACCTCGGACGAGACGAACACGCTTTCCAGCGCGCTTTCCGGCCCCGACTTGGCGAAGGTGGACCGGGGCGCGGCCATGTCCTTTTCGAAGGTTGAGCGCAGGCCGATGGCGCTGCCGCTCATCAGCCGCACCGTCAGGGCCGAGGCGACGCAGGGCGTCAGTCCTGCGGCCAACAGCGCCGCCGCCATGGCGGGCGCGTGTCGTCCCGTCATCCGGCCGCTCCGTTCGTCGGGTTTTGGGCGGCCTGGGCGGTCAGCGGAATGGTCATGCGCAGGAACGGACCGATGATGCTGTCCGACGTCGAGCCTTCGTTAAATACGACCGAAATCTGGTTCACGCCGGCCGGCACCGCCCCCATGAAGACCAGCCGGCCGTTCATGGTGTCGCCCTTGGCGATGGTCATGTACGGATTGCCCTCGGGCGGCTTCAGACGCAGCTTCTGGCCGTTGGGCAGTTCGATATAAGTGGCTTCGGAGGCCATCTGGACGCTGTTGGTCATGTCGCTGGCGAACGAGATGCTGACGTCCAGGATGGTCGCGTCTTCGGCCAGATCGACGTTCTTGACCCGCACCGTGGCGCCCACATCGGTCACGCCCTGCACATCCACCGGCACATTGCGGATCTGGCGCGGCTGGGCGGTGACGGGGGTGTTGGCGGCGGCGGCGGCCTGTTGCTCGGGCGACATCGACGGATCGACCGCCGCCTTGTCGTCATTGTTGAAACAGGCGGCGAGCGCCAGGGCCGAGACCCCGGCGACGGCGATCAGGCGAAGGGCGGCGACAGGCATGAAACGCTCCGGCGTGGTTGATCCGCCGCGCGTCGCCCCTCATCCCAAGCGGAGCCGCACGCGCGTCCGTTATCGAACACGCGAACGGCCTAAAGGCTCCGCTTGGAGCGTGATCGTTTTTTTGACGAAGCCGCGCCGCGGCGGCGTCAAAAAGCGTGAATCACGCTCCCTTCAAAGCCCCTCGAAAAGCGCGGTCGACAGATAGCGTTCTGCGAAGGACGGAATGATCACCACGATGGTCTTGCCCGCATTCTCATCGCGCGCGGCGATGCGGAAGGCGGCGGTCAGGGCCGCGCCCGAGCTGATGCCGACCGGGATGCCCTCGACCCGCGCGGCCTTTCTGGCCATGTCGAAACTGTCGTCGTTGGAGACCTGCTCGACCCCATCGACCACCGACGGATCATAGATGGCGGGCACGAAGCCGGCGCCGATGCCCTGGATCTTGTGCGGGCCGGGCGCGCCGCCGGACAGCACCGGAGAGGCCTCGGGCTCGACGGCGATGAACTGCACGGAAGGTTTCTTGGCCTTCAGCGCCTGGCCCACGCCCGAGATGGTGCCGCCGGTGCCGACGCCGGCGACCACGATATCCACCGCCCCGGCCGTGTCGTTCCAGATTTCCTCGGCCGTCGTGACGCGGTGAATGGCGGGATTGGCCAGGTTCTCGAACTGCGACGGGCTGATAGAGTTCGGCGTGGTCTCCAGCAGTTCGTGCGCCCGCGCGATCGCGCCCTTCATCCCCTTCTCGGCCGGCGTCAGCTCCAGCCGCGCGCCCAGCAGGGCCAGCATCTTGCGCCGCTCGATCGACATGCTTTCGGGCATGCAAAGCGTCAGCTTCAACCCCTTGGCCGCCGCCACGAAGGCCAGGGCGATGCCGGTGTTGCCGCTGGTCGGCTCGATCAGCACTGTGTCCTGATCGATCTTGCCCGCCTCCTGCAGCGCCTCGACCATGGCCACGCCGATCCGGTCCTTGACCGAGGCGATCGGGTTGAAGAACTCCAGCTTGGCCAGCACCGTCGCCTTCGTATCGTATTCCGCCGACAGACGCGGCAGACGCACGATGGGGGTGTCGCCGATGGTGTCGACGATCGAGTCATAGACCTTGCCCCGGCCCTTCTTCAGGTGGCGGGACGCGTCATAGCTGAAGTCGGTCATGGAAAAGGTCTCCTCGAATGCTGGCGCACAACAGATAAGGCCTTGCCGGCCCACGCAAGGGGTGACGCGCGATCATTTCTGCGAACGACCGTCAGAACCCTTGACCTAAAGCCAGCCGGCGGCCCGCAGATTGGCCACCCGCGCGCGCGACACCGGCGCCGTCAGACCACCGGTAAGGGCCAGGCGCAGGTTACGGCCGTCCTCGACGACCCCGACGATGGCCGCGCGCGCCACCCACCACGAGCGATGGGTCTGAAGCCCTTCGACGCCCTTCAACGCCGAGACGGCTTGCGACAGCGACATCAGAACAAGCTGCGACCCCCGCGTCGTGTGCACGCGCACATAATGGTCCTCCATTTGCAGGCAGATCAGGTCGCGCCCCAACCCGGCGGGCAGGGTGCGCGCGAAGCCCGGATCGCCTTGATCCGCTCGCGTCGCCGTAGAGGACGTCCGCATCCGCAACAGGGCGTAGAGCGCTACATAGACGGCCCCGATCAGCAGTGCCTGCCCATACCATTCGACCCAGCCGACACGCTGGCGAATGCCGGGCCACAGGACCACGGCGATGATCCGGCTGATCACGGCGGTAGGCCCGCTGGCGACGACGATCAGCATGGGCAGCCAGAACCGCATGGACACGCGTCTGCGGCGCATCCTGGGCCAGGCCCAGCGGATCGCAGCGCCGCACACCGCGCCGCTGATCACCAGAACCGCCGTCCAATAGCCGATCCGCACCGCCAGCCCGTCGTTGAAGAAGCTGCCGAAGGGACCGACCGCGCCCAACACCGCCCCCGTCAGCGCGCAGGCCGCCAGATCGACGGCCCAGGCGCGCGGCGTATTCAGTCTGTCAGCGGCGTTCTGCGTCATCGTCCCTCCCCTCGTCAGCCCACTATCGTCGAACCCTTCGCCCGTCCACGCACCCGTTCGCCCATTGGCGAAATGCGACTGGCACTTGCTCGCCGTCGGTCAGAACCCTGGCCCGTCTCGACCAAAGGAAATCGACATGACCCATCGCTCGCCGCCCCAAAATCTGACCGCCGGCCTCAGCCTGGTCCTAATGCTTCTGGCCGGCGCCGCATCGCCCGTGCACGCGACCGCGCCACAAGCGCAAGGCCCGGCGCGCGCCCAGACCGATCCGCAGGCGCCCGATCGGGTCTTCACCTTTTTCGGTGGACCGGACGGCGCGGTGGAGGCCGGGGTCTGGCTGCCGGCGCGTCCGGCCGATGGCCGGCCCGCGCCCCTGATCGTGATCTCGCACGGCAACGGCGGCGGCTTGCGCAGCCATGCCGACACCGCCAGAGCCCTGGCCGACGCCGGCTTCGTGGTCGCCGCCCTGACCCATCCCGGCGACAACTACCGCGACATGAGCCGCTCCACTCAGTTGACCAATCGCGCGCCTCAGCTCAGCCGCCTGATCGACTATATGACCGGCGACTGGTCCTCGCGGCCGGGCGGCGTCGCCATCGATGCGAACCGCATCGGCGCCTTTGGCTTCTCGGCGGGCGGCTTCACGGTCACCTCGGCCATCGGCGGGGTCTCGGACGCGGCGGCCATCGGCGACCATTGCCAGGCCCATCCCGGCTTCTTCGCCTGCCGCCTGCTGGACGCGATGGGGATCGACCTGTCGACCTGGCGTCCGCGTGCAAAGGATGACCGGATCAAGGCCGCCGTCATCGCCGCCCCGGCCCTGGGCTTCTCCTTAACATCCGACAGCCTCGCCGCCGTGCGCATTCCGGTTCAGCTGTGGCAGGCGGGCGCCGACACCATTCTGCCCGCGCCCTACAACGTCGAGCCGATCCGCGACCGGCTGGGCGCCGCACCCGAGTATCACCGCGTCGAAGGCGCCGGTCATTACGACTTCCTGCCGGCCTGCTCGCCGGCCCTGGCGGCCGAGGCGCCGCAGATCTGCACCCCGACGCCGGGCTTCGACCGCGCCGATTTTCACAAGGACCTCAATCGCGAGATCGTCGGCTTCTTCCAGCGAACGCTGTAGCCCGCAGGGACCGGACCGAGGGCGGCGCGATCAAGGACGTCGTTGGCGCTCGCCACCGGCACAGGGGGTGACGCGCGATGATTTCTGCGCAAACCTTTCAGAGCGGCTATGTCAGCCTATATGTCGCCGTCGCGCGAACCGAGATTTCCGTCCTTGCCTCATACCCGTCCGCTCTCCGACACCGGCCTGACCCCGGAAATCGCCGAACTGGTCGCGGAGGTGCACGCGGATACGGCCGCCGAAACCCAGATCCGCATGGACGCCCCGGTCGCGCCCAAGATCGAGGATGCACCGGCCGCCGAGACGCGCTCCACCGCCGATGAGCTACGCTATCGCCTGAAGCAGCAGTCGCTGTTGGCGCGCTTCGGCGAGGTGGCCCTGCGCGAGCGCGACCGTCAGGCCCTGCTCGACGCCGCCTGTGCGGTCTGCGCCGACGGGCTTGAGACGCCGCTGTCCAAGGTGCTGATCCACAACGAGGCGCGCGACCGGCTGGTGCTGATCGCGGGCGTCGGCTGGACCGGGCCGGTCGAGGGCCAGGCCTCGCTGAGCGTCGAACTGGACTCGCCGGCCGGCTATGCCTTCCAGACCGGCAAGCCGCTAATCTCCAACCACCTGGAGAACGAGCAGCGCTTTCATACGCCCAGGCTTCTGGCCGACCACGGCGTGCGGCGCGCCATCAACGTCCTGATTCGGCCCGAGCTGGATAGCGAACCCTGGGGCGTGCTGGAGGTCGACAGCCCCGACGAGGGTCAGTTCGACGCCCGCGATGCCCTGTTCCTGGACGCCTTCGCCGCCGTCGTCGGCGCCGCCATCGCCCGCCAGCAGACCGAGCAGCGGCTTCTGGCCGCCATCGAACATCAGGCCCTGCTGACGCGAGAGGTCAGTCACCGGGTCAAGAACAGCCTGTCCCTGGTCTCCAGCCTGCTGTCGATGCAGGCGCGCGGCGCAGCGTCCGACGAGGTGCGCGCCGCCCTGGCCACGGCCGGATCGCGCATCCAGGCCATCAGCGAAGTGCACGACCAGCTGTGGCGCGGCGCCGATGTCCAGACCGTGATCCTGTCCGACTTCCTGTGCCAGCTGTGCGAGGCCATCGACGCCGGCAGCGACCGCCATGTCGTCACCTGCGAGGCGTCCGATGCGCCGCTGGGCGCCGACATCGCCATCCCGCTCGGTCTGATCGTCAACGAACTGGTCACCAACGCCATCAAATACGCCTATGGCCCCGAGGGCGGCGGCGTCTCGGTCACCGGCCGCATCGCCGACGGACGCCTGACCGTCACCGTGGCGGACCAGGGCAAGGGCTTCGACCTGATCGCCGCCCGCAGCGATCGCAGCCTGGGCATGCGCGTCATCGACAGCCTGGTCCGCCAGATCGGCGGCACGATCGAGAACAAAACCCAGGGCGTCGGCGCGATCCTGGTGGTCGAGGCCCCGGCGACCTAGCGCTCCAGCACGGCGCGGCCGGGGTCGAAGCCGACGACCTCGCGGATGACGATCATGCTCTTGAAGCCGCGCACGCCCTTTTCGGGGACCAGTTCGCGGATGCCGAAGGCCTCGTAGTCCTGCATGGAGCGCACGGCGACGGTCAGCAGATAGTCGGTTTCACCCGTCACGTCCCAGCAGCCCTGGACCTCGGGACTGGCCTTCATGGCGCGCTGGAAGGCGTCCATGACTTTACGATCCTGGGTGTTCATCTCGACCTGCACATGCAGGACGATGCGCGGCTCGACCCGGGCGGGATCAATCACGGCGACGTCAGCGGCGATGACACCCTCGGCACGCAGACGACGCAGGCGGCGCAGGACGGCGGATTCCGACAGGCCTACCGCCTCGGCCGTCACCCGCGCCGGCTCCAGATTGTTGCGCCGGACCCGCATCAACAGCTTATGGTCGAAATCGTCGAGCGTGACGAAATTCGTCATTACAGGGTCTCCATTGACGATTTCCGTCGCATTCAAGCGGAAAATCGCCGGGAAGCGCAAGCGGCGTTACGCTAGCTTTACGCCATGACGTCGCTGGCCCTGAAAACCCATCTGAACTCGCCGCTGGCGGCGCGCCTGATCCCCTATCTGGCGCTGTTTGCGGGCATGGTGACGCTGGCGTGCGGCACCTCCTTCGCCAAGACGCTGTTTCCGGTGATCGGGGCGGAGGGGACCTCGGCCTATCGCGTCGGGATTTCGGCCGTTCTGCTGGTCGCCGTGTTCCGGCCCTGGCGGTTCCGCCTGACACGCGCGGACCTGGGCGCCATTGCGCTTTACGGCGTCGTGCTGGGGGCGATGAACCTCAGCTTTTACATGGCCCTGCGCACCATTCCGCTGGGTCTGGCCATCGCCATCGAGTTCATGGGGCCCCTGACCCTGGCCCTGATCCATTCGCGCAAGCCCATCCATTTCGCCTGCATTGGTCTGGCGGTCATCGGCTTGGGCCTGCTGTTGCCGCTGAAGGCCGGGGCCGGCGCGCTGGATCCCGTCGGCATGGCGCTGGCGGCCTTCGCCGGCCTGTGCTGGGCGCTGTACATCGTCTTCGGCAAGCGGCTGTCGCACCTGCACGCCGGTCAGTCGGTGGCGCTGGGCATGAGCGTGGCGGCCATGGTCGTCGTGCCGTTCGGCGTGGCCCATGCGGGCGCCGCCTTGCTGAACCCCGCCATCATCCTAGCCGGCGTGGCGGTGGCGATCTTCTCCAGCGCCCTGCCGTATTCGCTGGAAATGGTCGCCTTGCGCAGCATCCCCAAACGCACCTTCGGCGTGGTGCTCAGCGCCGAGCCGGCGGTCGGCGCCCTGGCCGGGCTTGTGATCCTGCACGAGCATCTGACCGGCCAGCAATGGCTCGCCATCGCCGCCATCGTCGCCGCCTCGGTCGGCGCCATCGCGACGACGCGGGATGCGAAGATCGAGCTGGAGCCGAGCGCGCCCTAGAACTCTTCCCAGCCCGCGTTCGATGCCGCCGCCGCAGCAGCCGCGCCGCCGCTGGCGAAGGCCCGGATGCGGGCGCGTTCGCGGGCCAGGGGGACGGGGGCGGCGGCCTGCGACAGGTCATGAACGCGGGCCTGAGCCGGCGCCTCGCCCGTCTCGAAGCGTTCGACCAGCAGGGCCAGTTGTTCGGTTTCGGACTTCAGGCTCATGGCGGCAGCGGTCGTCTGTTCGACCATGGCCGCGTTCTGCTGGGTCACCTGGTCCATCTGGTTGACGGCCGTATTGACCTGGCTCAGCCCTGTCGCCTGTTCCTGAGCCGAGGCGGCGATCTCGCTGACCAGAGCGTCCATCTCCGCCACCTTGACGGCGATCGCCGACAGGGCCGCGCCGGTCTCGTCGACCAACTTGACCCCTTGCGCCACCTCCTGGCCGGAGGTGGTGATCAGGGTCTTGATCTCCTTGGCGGCTTCCGCCGAACGCTGCGCCAGCGCCCGCACTTCGGAGGCGACGACGGCGAAGCCGCGTCCCGCCTCTCCCGCCCGCGCCGCCTCGACCCCGGCGTTCAGGGCCAACAGATTGGTCTGGAAGGCGATCTCATCGATCACGCCGATGATGTCGCTGATCTGGGTCGAGCTGCGCTTGATGCCGTCCATCGCCGCGATCGCCTGGCGCACGACCTCGCCCGACCGATCCGCCTCGGCGCGCGCGCCTAGGGCCGCAGCCGAGGCCTGTTTGGCGCCGTCCGCGCTGCGTTTCACCGTGGCGGTGATCTGATCCAGCGCCGCTGCTGTTTCTTCCAGACTGGCGGCCTGCTGTTCGGTGCGGCGCGACAGGTCGTCGGACGCGCTGGAGATTTCGCCCACCCCGCCCCGCAGACCCGACACGGCCCGAAGCGCCTGGCCCATCGTCTGGCGCAGGCTTTCGACCGCAGCATTATAATCGTCGCGCACCCGCACATGGTCGCCTTTCACCGGCGCATCGATCCGCGCGGTCAGGTCGCCGGCCGACAGCTTGTTCAGCACGCCTGCCAGCGCGTCGACCAGCAGGGTCTGGGCGCTTTCCGCCTCGACCCGTTCGGCCTCGCGGCGCGCGGCCTCCTGCTCGTCGGCGGTGATGTCGATGGCCAGTTTGATGACCTTGGCCGGCCGCCCGTCTGGGCCGAACACCGGATTGTAGGACGCCTGGAGCCAGACCTCGCGGCCGCCCTTGGCCAGCCGCCGGAACTTGCGCGCCAGGAACTGTCCCGCGTTCAGCTCGCGCCAAAAGGCGGCGTAGTCGGGCGAAGCCGCCTCGGCCGGGTCCATGAAGGTTCTGTGGTGGGCGCCCCGGATCTCGTCCAGACTATATCCCATCGTGGTCAGAAGGTTCTGGTTGGCGTCGATAATGGTGCCGTCCAGGTTGAACTCGATCACCGCCTGCGACCGACCGATGGCGGCCATCTTGCCGTCCAGATCGACCAGCCGATCCTGCAGGTCCGATGACTTCGGTTTACGCGCGAACATAGGTTGCAACCTCTTCGCTATCGGCCGGCCCCCGCCCGCCTCGGTTGCAAGATTAGCCCTCTAATTAGTTGAAAAATCGTTGCCCGCCTGAGTTGCAATCGAGACGCAATAATCGCTGTCTTATCCCCCGCCTTCAAGCAGCGCTTCATCGGTCGTTAACCACGTTGCCGCATCTGTCTAGGCCTGTTCCTGGGGTCTGATTTTTGCGCAATCTCGTCGCCGCCGTCGAAGCGATCGATCCGCTGGTCGTGACCGGCAAGGTCGCGGGCGTGTCGGGCCTGCTGATCGAATCGCGCGGCGGCCTTTCACGCCTCGCCGTCGGCGCCCGGGCCGAGATCGGGCGACGCGGCCATGATCCCCTGCCAGCCGAGGTGGTCGGTTTCCGCGACTCCAAGGCCCTGCTGATGCCCTTCGGCCCGGTCGAGGGCGTGGCCCCCGGCGCCGACATCCGCATCATCGACCAGGCCGCCAGCGTGCGCCCGACCACCGCCTGGCTAGGCCGCATCATCGACGCCTTCGGCCAGCCGATCGACGGCAAGGGGCCATTGCCGCAGGGCCCCGCCCCCTACCCCTTGCGCGCCCCGCCTCCGCCCGCCCATTCGCGCGGCCGGGTGGGCGAGCGTCTGGACCTGGGCGTGCGGGCCATGGACGTCTTCACCACCACTTGCCGGGGCCAGCGCCTGGGCATCTTCGCCGGTTCGGGCGTGGGCAAGTCGGTGCTGCTGTCCATGCTGGCCAAGGAGGCGACGTGCGACGCCGTCGTCGTCGGCCTGATCGGCGAACGGGGCCGCGAGGTGCGCGAGTTCGTGGAAGAGACCCTGGGCGAAGAGGGGCTGAAACGCGCCGTCGTCGTGGTCGCCACGTCGGACGAACCGGCCCTGAAGCGCCGTCAGTCGGCCTATATGACCATGGCCATCGCCGAATATCTGCGCGACCAGGATCTCGAAGTTCTGTGCCTGATGGACAGCGTCACGCGCTTTGCGATGGCCCAGCGCGAGATCGGGCTGGCGGCCGGCGAGCCCCCGACCACCAAGGGCTACACCCCCACCGTCTTCACCGAACTGCCCAAGCTGCTGGAGCGCGCCGGTCCCGGACCGATCCGGCCCGACGGCACGACGGCGGCGCCCATCACCGCCCTGTTCACCGTGCTGGTGGACGGCGGCGACCATGACGAGCCGATCGCCGACGCCGTGCGCGGTATTCTGGACGGCCACATCGTCATGGATCGCAAGATCGCCGAGCGCGGGCGTTTCCCCGCCATCGACGTGCTGAAATCCGTCAGCCGCACCATGCCCGCCTGCCAGACCCCGCCCGAGCGCGAACTGAACAAGCGCGCCCGCCAGTGCCTGAGCGCCTATGCCAATATGGAAGAGCTGATCAAGATCGGTGCCTACCGCACCGGCGCCGATCCCATCGTGGACCGGGCCATCGCCCTGAATCCGGCGCTCGAAGATTTTCTGGGACAGGACAAGGACGATGCGACGCGTCTTTCCGATTCCTTTACCCGGCTGGAAGCAATCCTGAACCAAGGCATGATCAGGGAGTGATGATTTAGATGACCGCTTGGGCCCAATCCCTGATCCGCATCTCCAACTATGAGGTCGAGACGCTACAGAAGCGCCTGGCCGAGATCGCCGAACGCCGCGCCGGCGCCGAACTCCGCATCGCCGTGCTGGACGCCGAGGCCGAGAACGAACGCAACCGCGCCCGCATGGATGCTGAGACTGGCATGATGCTGGGCGCCTATCTGAACGGCTGGAAATCAAGGAAGGCCGCCGCCGAAGGCGACCTGTCGGTGCTGGACGCCGAGGAAGCCGGCGCCCGCGACGCCCTGACCGGCGCGTTCGAAGAGCTGAAGAAGTTCGAACACGTCGCCGAGACCACGCGCCTGAACCAGCTGATCGCCCTCGCCAAGCGCGAAACCGCCGCCTTCGACGAGCTGGGCCTGCGGAAGCGTGCGGTCTGACGACCCGCAGCCTTCTACGTCTGCCTTCGCTGGAGGGAGACGCATGACGCCCACCCGCCGCGCTATCCTCGCTGCCCCGCTCGCGCTTGCCGCCTGCGACCGCTTCGCCTCGGCGGAGCCGTCGCCGCCCAACGTCCCCCCGCTGAAGTCCATCGCCCCGGCTCCCGTTGGCACGGCGATCAAGGCCAGCCAGATCGACGACCCGGACTGGGTCGCGCTGGCCCGCGCCAACGTCTCCCAACTCACGCCCGAGTGGGAGATGAAGATGGAGTACATCCTGGCCGACGGCCTGGACCGGCCCAACTTCGACCGCTCGGACCGTATCGCCGCCTTCGCCCGGGCCGAGGGCATGGCGATGCATGGCCACACCCTGATCTGGTACGCGCAAGGCAAGGAGGCCTTCGCCGGCCTGTCGGGCGCCGGCTTCGACCGCGCCTTCGACGGCTATATCGCCACGGTCACCGGCCGTTATCGCGGCAAGGTCCGCAGCTGGGACGTGGTCAACGAGCCGATCCTGGACGACGGGTCGGGAATGCGAGACTGTCACTGGTCGGCGCGGTACGGCCACGACGGCTACATCCTGCGCGCGTTCGAAAAGGCCCGGATCGCGGATCCTGACGCCATCCTGTTTCTGAACGAATACAATCAGGAAAGCGTGCCGGCCAAGGGCGCGCAGTTCCTGAAACTGGTCGAGCGGCTGCTGAAGGCCGGCTGTCCGCTGCAGGGCCTGGGCCTGCAATCCCATCTGTGGATCGACATCCCCGAGGGCGTCATCGCCGCCTATATGCGCGAGATCGGCCAGTTCGGCCTGCCGATCCATGTGTCGGAGCTGGACTGCACCCTGCGCACCGAAAACCGGCTGGACCTCCGCAGCCAGGCCGACCGGGTCGCGGCCCAAGGCGCCCGCGTCACCGAACTGGCCTCGGCCTTTGCGGCCCTGCCCAAGGCTCAGCAGTTCGCCTTCACCGTCTGGGGACTGCGCGACACCGACAGCTGGTATCGCCAGGGCGATAAGGATGACGGCCGGGACAAGCCCCTGCCCTTCGACAGCTTCGGCCGTCCCAATCCGATGGCGGCCGCCATCGCGGCGGGCTTCAAGACCCCCGCCTGACGACAGGCCTCTGAATGCGGAAACGCCCGGCCGTCATGCGACAGCCGGGCGTTCCCGTGCGAACCGGAGGGGGCGGCCGGTTTACTTCTTCTTGGCGGTCGCGGCGGCCGGCGCCTGGACCGAGGTCTGGGCCTGGGCTTGATGACCCCGGCGATGCGCACGCGGGGCGCGGGCCGACGGCGCAGGGGTGGTCGCCGAAGCGGTCGCGGCCGGACGGGCGGTCATGGTGGTCGAGGGCGCCGGGGTCGTGCCGGCGAATGCGGCGCCGCTGGTCAGGGCGACGAAGGCGACGGCGGAAACGGCGGCGGCGGTGCGGAAGGATTTCATGTCGGTGTCTTTCGTTTGAAGGTCGAAGTCTCAGGATTGTCGGGGGTCCTGCCGGCCGGGGACGCCGGCAGGACCAGCAAGGCGTCGGGCCTTACTTCTTCTTGGCGGGCGTCACGGCGCGGTGGGTGCGGGCGTGGCTGACCCGATGATGCGCACGGGCGGAGGCGGCGGGGCGGGCGTGAGCGCCCGACGACGGGGCCGAAGGCGTGCCGGCGAAGGCTGCGCCGCTGGTCAGGATCACCAGTGCGGCGGCGCCGAAAGCGGCGGTGGAACGGAAGGACTTCATGGCGGGTCTTTCTGTGTGTTTTGGCGTCCGGCCTCGTGTCGGACAGTCACTGTTTCAGACCCGCGTCCGGCCGGTTCGGGGCCGGTCGGTGTCGCCGCGTATCGTCGGCGAAGAGAATTGTGTCCGACTGTATCCGCCGCGCTTTGGCCATGAGACAGGACGACAGATCGCGCTTCTTCCCGCTCGCCGAACGCCAATGTCCCAGACCTCCGCCGCCCCTGTCCTTCTGGTCGTCGACGACGATCGCGAGATCCGAAACCTGTTGTCCGACCATCTGGAGCAGCACGGGTTTCGCACGGTGAAGGCCGCCGACGGGCGAGCCATGAAGGCGGCGCTGGAGGCCGGGCCGGTCGATCTGGTGGTGCTGGACCTGAACCTGCCGGACGAGGACGGCCTGTCGTTGTGTCGCGGCATCCGCGCGGCGTCCAAGATTCCCGTCATCATCCTGACGGCGCGCGGCGATCCCATCGACCGGATCGTGGGACTGGAGATGGGCGCGGACGACTATATGGCCAAGCCGTTCGAGCCGCGCGAGCTGGTGGCCCGCATTCGCACCGTCCTGCGTCGCACCGGCGGCGAGGCGACGACGAGCGAGGGACGACACGCCGACTTCTCCGGCTGGTCGCTGGACATCGCCGCGCGGGCGCTGACGGCACCGGACGGACGGCTGGCTCCGCTGTCGGGCGCCGACTTCGACCTGCTGCACGCCCTGGTCAGGAACGGCGGCAAGCCCCTGTCGCGCGAGCGGATCCGCGCCCTGTCCACCGTCGCCGACGCTGACGACCGCGCCATCGATCTGAGGGTCAGCCGCTTGCGCCAGAAGCTGGGCGACGACGCCAAGGCCCCGGCCCTGATCCGCACGGTGCGCAGCCTGGGCTATATGCTGGCGGGGCCCGTCACATGGCGCGCGTGAGCACCCGCCACGGCCGGGCCGAGGCCGAGACCACGCGGCTGTTCCTGCTGCTGCTGGTCGGCGCCCTGCTGGCGGCGGGCGTGACCTTCGCCGCCCTGGGCCTGAACCATCGCCATCGCCTGTCCCAGGCCCATGACTTCACCACCGCCGAACGGATCGTGGACCTGGCCGGCTCCAGCGACGATCCCGCCGTCGGCCTGACCGACGGCCTGCCGGACGCGGCGGGCCAAAGGCTGGGCGCGCCCGATCCGTCGCTGACCCATGCGGTCGCCGAGGCGCTGAAGCGGCGCGGCGTGGACGGCGTCTCGGTCAAGGCGTTCGAGGCCTCGGCCGGGGCGTGCGGCGCGGCGGCCGATCGGCTGCGGTGCCGCATCCTGGTGCTGCGGCCGGTCAATGGCGCGCCCGTCCCGGTGGCGATCAGCCTGCCGCCCGCCCCGCGCCCGTGGACGCTCAGCCGCGAGGCCGCCGCCCTGCTGTTTGCGGGTCTGGCCGCCGTGCTGCTGACCGGTTGGATGGCGTCGCGGCTGGCGGCCGGTCCGCTGAATCGCCTGTCCCAGGGCGCCGTCGCCCTCAGCCACGATCTGGACCGCCCGCCCCTGGTCGAGGAGGGCGCGCGCGAGGTCCGCGAGGCCGCCGCCGCCCTGAACGCCATGCAGACCCGACTGAGGGCTCTGATCGAGGATCGCACCCGCGTGCTGGCCGCCGTCGCCCACGACCTGCAGACGCCCCTGACCCGGATGCGGCTGCGCGTCGAAAAGATTAAGGACGAGACCCTGCGCGCGCAGTTCGTCAGCGATCTGGCCGGGATGCAGCATCTGGTTCGGGAAGGCCTGGACCTGGCCCGGATCGAGACGACCGTCGAGGCCGCGACCCCCGTCGATCTGGACGCGCTTCTATCGGCCATCTGCGAGGACGCGGCCGAGGCGGGCCAGCCGGTCGTCTTCACCCAGGGCTGCAACGCCGTCGTGCCGACCCGGCCCCAGGCCCTGCGCCGCTGCCTGACCAATCTGATCGACAACGCCGTCCGCCACGGCGGCGATGCGGCCGTCAGCGCCGTGCGCGACGACCATACGGTGCGCCTGATCGTGCGCGACCACGGTCCCGGCGTGGCGCCGGATCAGTTGGAGAAACTGTTCGAGCCCTTCTACCGCCTCGATCCGTCCCGTTCGCGCGACAGCGGCGGCTCCGGCCTGGGCCTGACCATCGCGCGCCGCATGGCCGAACGCGCCGGCGCTCATCTGACGCTCGCCAACGCCGACGGCGGCGGGCTGGAGGCGACGCTAACGTTCGAGGCCTGACGAAAAGCACGCGGCGCCTGCATCTGTTCGCCGCTCTCGCCGCCTCTCTCTGAAAGCGTTAGCGTGACGCGTTCAGGAGACCGCCCCTTGCCTCATTCGTTCCTCGCTCGCCGCCGTCAGGTCCTCCTGTTGCTGGCCGCCAGCGCCCTGGCCCTCACGCTCAGCCCGCTGGCCAGCCGCCCGGCCGCCGCCCAGGACGCGGCGCGCATGGACCAGGTGATCCGCGCCTCCAGTGACGCCGACGCCTTTTCCGGCGCCGTCCTGGTCGCCCGCGACGGCCGCATCCTTCTGGATCAGGGCTACGGCCTGGCCAACCGCGAGTGGAACATCCCTAATGACGGTGATGTGAAGTTCCGCCTCGGCTCGCTGTCGAAACAGTTCACCGCCGTCGCGGTCATGCTGCTGAACCAGCAGGGCAAGCTGGATCTGGATGCGCCGATCAAGACCTGGCTGCCCGACGCTCCGGCCGCCTGGGACGCGATCACCCCGCGCCATCTGCTCAGCCATACGGCGGGCGTGCCCAACTTCACCGCCTTTTCCGACTTCGAGGCCCAGAAGACCCGGCCCGCGACGCTGCCGCAGCTGATCGCCCGGTTCCGCGACCGGCCGCTGGACTTCGCGCCGGGCTCCCGGTTCGCCTATTCCAACTCGGGGTATGTGCTGCTCAGCGCCATCATCGAGGCGGCCAGCGGTCAGACCTATGCCGACTTCATCACCACCAATCTGTTCCAGCCGCTGGGCATGAGCGACAGCGGCTACGACCGCCACGACGTGATCCTGCTCCGCCGCGCCTCGGGCTATGCGCCGGGCGCCTACGGCGTCGTCAACGCCGACTATGTGGACATGAGCATCCCGACCGGGGCCGGCGCCCTGTATTCGACCACTCACGACCTGCTGAAGTGGGAACAGGGCCTGTTTGGCGAACGACTGCTGAACGCCCAGTCCATGACCGCCCTGACCACGCCGGTCCGCAACGGTTACGCCATGGGGCTGATGGTGTCCGAGGCCGACGGCAAGCGTCTGGTCTGGCACAACGGCGCCATCGAGGGCTTCAACACCTATATGGCCTATGATCCGAGCGACCGGACCGCCGTCATCGTCCTGGGCAATCTGAACGGCGAGGCGCCCGACAAACTGGGCGCGGCCCTGGTCACCCTGGCGCGCCGCGGAACCGTCACCCTGCCCAGCGAACGCCGCGCCGTCGCCCTCTCGCCCGAGGTGCTGAAGGCTTATGAGGGCGTCTATAATCTGGCCCCGACCTTCGCCCTGACAATCTCGGTCGTGGACGGCAAGCTGATGGCCCAGGCCACCGGCCAGCCCGCCTTCGAACTGACGGCGGAGGCCCAGGACGCCTTCTATCTGACCGCCGTCGACGCCCAGATCACCTTCACCCGTAACGCCGCCGGCGCCGTCGAGGGCCTGGTCCTGCACCAGGGCGGCCGCGACATGCCGGCCAAGCGTCAGTAGGCTCCCAACGCAAAACGCCCGCCGTCACCGGCGGGCGTTTCGAAATCGCGGATCGAAGGTCGATCAGGCGGCGACGGTGACGACACCCTCGGCCGGGTCGCGCAGGACATAGCCGCGTCCCCAGACGGTTTCGATATAGTGTTTGCCGTCGGCGGCGGTGGCCAGCTTCTTGCGCAGCTTGCAGATGAAGACGTCGATGATCTTCAGCTCGGGCTCGTCCATGCCGCCGTACAGGTGGTTCAGGAACATTTCCTTCGTCAGGGTCGTGCCCTTGCGTAGCGAGAGCAGCTCCAGCATCTGGTATTCCTTGCCCGTCAGGTGGACACGGTGACCGTTCACCTCGACCGTCTTGGCGTCCAGGTTCACGGCGATCTCGCCGGTGTGGATGATCGCCTGGGCATGACCCTTGGAGCGGCGGACCACGGCGTGGGTGCGCGCGATCAGTTCGTCCTTGTGGAAGGGCTTGGTCATATAGTCGTCGGCGCCGCCGCCGAAGGTCTTGACCTTGGTTTCGATCTCGTGGCTGCCCGACAGGATCATGACCGGGGTGTTGACCTTGCCGACGCGCAGCTGGCGCAGGACTTCCAGGCCGCTCATGTCAGGCAGGTTGAGGTCAAGAAGAATGAGGTCGTAGTCATAGATCTTGCCCAGATCGATGCCTTCCTCGCCCAGGTCTGTCGTATAGACGTTGAAGCCTTCCGACTTCAGCATCAGTTCGATGCTTTGGGCGGTTGCGTGATCGTCTTCAATCAACAGGACGCGCATACGTGCCCCTCCAGGCAAAAGCTTTGCGGTAACCACCCTGACACACGGCCGGGTAACCTTGTTCGCAAGTTAAGACGTGAAAACCTTAAGAAGGGTTAACGCCATCCAATTGAGGCGAATCTAGGCTGATTTGCGAATCGGCGTCGAGGGGCTGAAGTCAACGATTCGAAATTTATTAACCATGTTGGCCCCGCGCCCCGTGTTTCGGCCGACATACCGCCCGTCCTCTCACCTCCCTCACGCACGACGTGCTGCCCGCAACCTCAAGGCGGTTAAGCCGCCACGACCGATTTTGGCGCATAGTAGGATGATATTCCTATCGCGACGTCGCGGCCGCCTATGATGCCGGCGTCGAGAGTTCGTGAGAGGGAGACGTTTCGTGCTGGAGGAATACAGGGTGCCGGTCACCGAGGAGGATCAGGTCAAGGCCGGGCTGGCCATTCATCTGATCGCGGCGCGCACCGGCGCCCATCCGTCGCAGATGACCGGTCGGGGTCGGATGAACCCCCGCGCGGCCCGCCCGCGCTGGCTAGCCATGTATTTGTCGCACGTCGCCTATGGCTGGACGATGGAGCGAGTCGGCCATGTCTTCGGCGTTAATCGCGCCAGCGTCGGCGCCGCCTGCCGCTGGGTCGAGGACGAGCGCGAACAGCGCAGCATCGACGATCTGATGAACGACCTCGAGGGCTGCATCCAGGGTCTGTATCAGTCGCCCCGCCTGGAACTGCCGCAATGAGCCGGCTTCTGGAACGCGCGCGCGATCTGATGGCCAAGCCCGGCGCCTGGCTGTCGGCCGAGGGCGGCGCCTATGCCTTGCGTCTGTCGCCGGATCGCCGCAGCCGCATCAGCCTGACCCTGACCGAGACCGAGTTTCGCGCCCTGATCGACCAGCCCGGCCTGCGCGTGCGGCCCGGCGGCGGCTGGTCGGGACGCGCCCAGCCGGACCCGACGCCGTCCCCCGCCCCCGGCCGTCCCGGCTTCGTGGCGGGCCAGCGCGACCTGATGCAGCCGGACGGCCGCATGGTCCGGGCGCGCGCCAATCTGGGCGAAAGCCCTATCGCCTGGCTGGCGCGGCGCAAGGATGCGTCCGGTCGCCCCTGGCTGACCCCGGCCGAGGCCGCCGCCGGCGAACGGCTGCGGCGCGAGGCGGAACAGGCGACGAAGGGCGCGTCGGTCACCATGCGCTGGGACGCCCTGCCGACCTCCGGCTCGGGAACCGCCGCGCGGATGGAGCCGACCGACCGCGCCCTGTCCGCCGCCCGCCGCGTCGAACAGGCGCTGACCGCCGTCGGGCCGCGCCTTCGCCCCATCCTGACCCGCATCTGCATCCACGGCGACAGCCTGCAACTGGCCGAAACCGGCCTGGGCCTACGCCGCCGCCAGGGCAAGACCGTCCTGAAACAGGCGCTGCAAGCCCTGGCGGATCACTATGGGATCGGGTGAACTGCACAGATTGCACTGTACTTCCGAGGCGCAATCCCGGGAGTGGCGAATGTCAGTCAGGCCAGGAAGCGGGCATCCATTGCAGCGCGACTGCACTGGTGGTCTGATCAAGCGAAGCTAGGAGTTTGGTTATGTTTTCTGACAAGCTGAGAACCTTCTTTGCGGCTCTCTATGTAATTTTCGTCCTCGTAAGCCTGTGGCTTTACGGCGTCCCGGGTGACGCGTCCGGAGTCATGGCTATTTTCGTCGTGCCGGGTCTAGCGGCTTACTTCCTATATATTTTCTATGGAGGCGTGTTCTCACGCGCAGAGAAGCTAGGAAGCAAAAGACCACCGCATTTTGATCAGCACCGCTGATGCGCTCCGATCTGTTAGTCGCCCGCTTGTGGGGCGAAAGCCGAAATGACCATCACGCTGGGAAACAGACCTCCACATTAGATTTCGCGCACGCGCTAACAGAACTACACTCATCGCACCCTGTCTTGTCCGCTCAGATCAGGGCGATGGGGATCAGGATGGCCAGGAGGTAGATCAGCGCCCGGATCAGGGCCAGCACCGCGATGACGGCGCCGCGCCCCTTTGACACATTCAGCCGCCGGGCGAACCAGCGGGACTGCACGACGACGAACCAGGCCGCGCCGACGATCATGATCGCAGCGCCTACCGCATTGGGCAGTTCGGGCCGCTGAAAGATGGTCCCGCCCGCCGAGACGAAGGCGGCGCAGACGGCGGCGAGATAGCATTGCGCATAGAAGGGCGCGCGCAGGGTCTCGCGGGCGATGCGCTTCTTCTCGTGCCGCAGCAGGGTGACGGCGGCGACCAGCGGGATCAGGCTGAAGGCCAGTGAGCGGAACAGAACCAGGTTCTGCTGGGACGCATAGACCATGCGGCTGAGGTCGGTCGCCTCGGGCGGCGGCGGCACATGCAGCGCCATCGACAGCAGATTGGTCAGGACGATGGTGGCCAACAGGAACAGCGGCGGGCTGAGCGCATCGTCGTAGCGACGCTCCTCGCTATCGCTCTGCTCGCGGTCCGAATAGTCCATCGCCGCCAGCGGCCCGCGCAGGATGCGCCACAGGGTCAGGGGATAGAAGACCAGCCAGCTGACCGCCTCGAAGAGAAACTCCTCGAAACTGCGCAGGATCTTCAGCAGGTCCATTCGCGCCCCCGGTTGCGACCCCGCGATCGTGGGTCGCCGGGCCGGCGGTTGCAAGCCCCGACTACTGAACCGCCAGCGCCGCCTCGCGGATGCGGCCGACCATGCTGTTCAAGCCATTGGCGCGCTGGCGCGTCAGGGCCGAGGGCAGGCCCAGCCGATCCAGCGCCGCGCGGGCGTCGAAGGCGACGATCTCCCGCGGCGTGCGGCCGGAATAGAGTTTAAGCAGCAGGGCGATATTGCCCTTGGACAGGGCGCTGTCGCTGTCGGCGGCGAACCACAGCCGCCCGTCGTCCTGCGTTGTCGCCAGCCAGACCTGGGCGGCGCAGCCCGGCACCTTGTTGGCCTCGATCCGGTCGGCCTCGTCCAGAGGAGCCAGCCCCTTGCCCAGCTCGATGACATATTCGATCCGCTGCTCCCAATCGCCCAGCAGGTCGAAATCCTCGGCCAGTTCGGCCAGGGTCTGGTCCAGGGTGTCGGTCGGCGGCGTGCGGTCGGTCATGCGCCGCCAGATAGGCCGCGCGGCTGTTAACGACAACCGGCCGTTTTGTCCCCCGATATTCATGGTGAACGCCGCAATGGGGTTCGCCTCAGGGGGGAGCGGCCTCGCACCGACTCAGCCGCAGCCCTAGTCTGGGCGCAGACGAAACCCATGGCCCGCCCTTCTTGAAACCCGACGCCCACGCCAGATTCGAGGACGAACCGACGCACGACGCGGCGTTGGGCGCTCCGCTGGTCGCCTTATGGCATGCCATCTGGGCGGTGGCGGTGGCCCTGACGGCGCTGGCGGCCCAGATGATGGACGGGCTGAAGGACGCGCCACTGGCCGCCCTGCTGCTGATGGCCTTCCCCGGCGTGTTCGGGGTCGTGCTGATGGTGCGCGACAGCGCGGGGCTGAGGCTGGCCGTCATGGGCGGCTGGATCCTGGCCGCCACCGCTTCGGCCGGCCTGACCGGCGGCGTGACCGGCGCCCTGCCCGGTCTGATCCTGACGCCGCTGGCGGCGGGGATCGCCCTGGATCACGGCGTGCATCATGCCCGCGTCGGCGCCGATCGTCTGACCCGGATGGGCGCCTTTGCGGTGGCCCTGCCGCTGCTGGCGGGGCTGATCTCAACCTGGCTGAACGGGGCGGAGGCGCAAGGCCCTCTGCTGGCCGCCGTCTCGGGCCTGCTGGCCATGGGCGCGATCATCGCCGCCATGCGCCTGACCTGGAGCGCGCGCCAGCGTCGCCTGGACGAGGCGGAAGGACAGGCCGCCCGCATCGCCGCCCTGCTGGAGGATCAGCCGGCCCTGACCCTGCTGCTCGATCCGTCGGGCCGCGCGGTCGCCACCTGGGGCACGCCGCCGCCCGCCCTGTCGGTGCTGGCCCTGACCGAACAGGGCCTGATCTCGGCCGTCCATGCGCCAGACCGCCCGGCCGTGTCCGCGGCCCTGGCTCGCGCCCTGTCGGGCCAGTCGGTCGAGGTCCAGTTCACCCCGCGCATCGCCCTGGACCGCCGCGTCGTCATGATCCTGGGCCCGTTCCAGCACGAGACGGATCGCCCGCGCCTGATCGCCCAAGCGTTCGACGGCACGGCCCAGTTCGCCCGCGAGCTGGGGCTGGAGACCGCCCGCGTCGAGGCCGAAGCCCAGTCCGCCGGCAAGACCCGCTTCCTGGCCAATATGAGCCACGAGCTGCGCACCCCCCTGAATGCCGTGATCGGCTTTGCTGACATCATGCGCCAGAAGCTGTTCGGCCCCCTGCCCGAACGCTACGCCGGATACGCCGACGCCATCCATCAGGCGGGCGGCCACCTGCTGGACCTGATCAACGACGTTCTGGACCTGTCCAAGATCGAGGCCGAGCGCTACCAGCTGGCGATGGAGACGTTCGACGCCCGCGACGCCGTGTCCGCCGCCGTCGCCCTGGTCCGGCTTCAGGCGGACGACAAGGGGGTCGAGCTGGCCGCCGTCCTGCCGTCCGAGCCGATCAAGGTCCGCGCCGACGCCCGCGCCCTGAAGCAGATGGCGCTGAACCTGCTGTCCAATGCGGTCAAGTTCACCCCGGCGGGCGGATCCGTCACCATCACCCTGGACGCCGACGGACCGGACCTGGATCTGGCCGTCTCCGACACCGGCGTCGGCATCGCGCCGCAGGACCTTCAACGCCTGGGCCGCCCCTTCGAACAGGCCGGCGGAGCCGATCAGAAGGCGCAAGGGACCGGCCTGGGCCTGTCCCTGGTCCGCAGCCTGACCGAACTGCACGGCGGCCGCATGACCATCGACAGCACCTTGGGCGAAGGCGCGGCGGTGATGATCCGGTTGCCGGTGATGGTGGCGGCGGGGTCGCTGGATCCGCAGCCGAGCGAGGCACCGCCTGCGACGGTTGGGGCCTGAGCGTCAGCTTTGGGTTATGAGGACGCGCGCATCTCTAGCAGTTCACATAGAACGCCATCGCGTCTTGAGGCCTAGATATGCGCACAAAGCCGAAGCTTGCCTTGCCATTGGGCCTGACGGTCGGGCTGATCGGCCTGCTGTTTGTGACCGCGCCAAGCGCGAGCGGATCGGCCGCGACCCTGTTCGGTTGGTCGCGGTGGCCGGAGGAGGTCGGCCTTGTCGTCGTCATGCTCGGGCTGGGGCTGGCGCTTTTCGGCCTAGTCCTCACCCTGCGTAGCCGGCTAAAGGCGGCGAAGCCGAACGCCCCCCGTAAAGCCGATCCAACGCTTCCTGTCCTCTAAACCTGCCCCATCGCCAGGAAAGCGCGGCCCGCCGCGAAGTCGCCGGCCTCGAAGGTGGAGCGGGCGATGCTGCCGTCGCGGAACAGGAACTCGACGGTGAAGACCTCGCGCGGGTCCAGGGCCGACAGGGCGTCGGCGGCGGCGGCGGGGAACAGCCAGGCCTGACCGGCCGGTCGACCTTCGGGCAACAGCATCGTATCGGCGCTGGTCACCCCGGCGGCCCAGAAGGCGCGGCGTTGCGCGGCGGGCGGCAAGTCTTGCGACAGCCACGGACGCGGCGCCACCGTGTGGTCGCGCATCACCACCCGCACGCCGGTCGGCCGCGAGCGCCCCTGCCAGGACACCACGGCGGCCAGTTGATCGGGCCGGTCCATGCCGCCCACCACGCCGAACCGCACGGGCGAGGCGCCGGTCACGGTCGCCTGCATCAGCCGCCAGGTTGGGCGCGCATAGGCCGCGCGGTCCGCTCTCCACTTTCGGCGATCGCCGGGAAACTCCATCCGCGTCGTGCGCGACCAGCCGGAAAAGGCGGTCTGGACCCGGCCCTGAACCGTCTTCAGATCGGTGGAGCCGCACGGCGTCGTGTTCGCGCGCGCCCGCGCCCGCTGGGCCGTCTCGGCCAGCTGCCGGTCGTTGGATCCCGCGCGCAGGGCCGCGCCCCGCGCCTGCCAGGCCGCAGCCGTCAGGGCGGCGGTCAGCTGCGGCTCGAACAGGCCGCAGCGGTCGTTGGCGGCCAGCACGAAGCTGCGCTCATAGAAGCGGTCCTGCGGCGCGGCAAAGGCTGCGACGGGGGTCGCGGCGATCAGCACGGCCGACAGGAAACCTCTGGCTTGCCGGGGGGAAAGGCCTATCCTCATGCCCCGACCCTAGCGCGCCAGGGTTGGGGTTCCGTGTTCGAGCAGGGTTAGCGAATTGCTTCTTTCCAGCGACCTGTGGGTCAGCGCCCTGATCCGCCGCGCCCAGATCGAGGGCGCCTATGCCACCGTGGTCAAAAAGGGCGACGCCCGCGCCGGCTCGGTCATCGTCAAGGCCTACGACACCTCCACTCGCACCGCCCGCCTGTTCACCGAAGCCTTCGGAACCGACGGCGACCGCCTGTGGATCCAGCCCGTCACCTCCGACAGCGAAAGCGAACTGGACGCCTATATCGCCCGTCAGCGCGGGTATGATCCGGATTTGTGGGTCGTCGAGATCGAGGACCGGCAAGGCCGGCACTTCATCACGGAGACGGTGCAGGGATAGGTCGGCTCAAGAAGCCGCCACGCCGTCTCGCTCTAACCTAGGGCCGCATCGCGCTCCGCCCTTGCCTTGATGATGCTGAGCACATTGTCATGGATGTCGCCCATCATCAGTTCGCCCCAAATTCTCGCGTACGCATTCACATGCGTTTTGGCGACATAGCGAGTCGTGAGGGTCAACTCGGTCTGATGAGGCGAAATGCGGCGCAGCACATAGTCTCCGGATTTGATCGTCAGAAACTCACCGTCCGGCGAGATGTGCTTGTCGGTGTAGTCCTGAACCGAACTATTGGTGAAGTTGAAGTCCCAGCCCAGTTTACGGCCCGGCGCCCAGGCGACGATCCGCTCCTCGAAGTTGACGTGATCGCCCCAGTAGGCCGTTCTGACCGCGCCGATGCCGGAGCCGACAACGCGGGACTCCGTCGGGCGTGGAATGCCGATCACGTCGTGGCTGATGGTCCAGCGTCCCTCGTCTGCTCGAATGTCATGGCTCGCGACGGCGTAGGGCCAGATGTCCTCAGGCGCGGCGCGCACGATAACCGTGCGACTGACGGCGACAGCCTCATGAGGCGTCGGAAGCTGCGCCTCCACCATGGCCGCCGCCAAGGGAATGATCAGAAAGCTGGATTGCAGCGTCTTGCCCTTACGATGGCGTTGAGAGCGCATGATGAAGGCCCCCGCCCAGCCGCTGACGAGCCAGACGGGCGACAGCATGACGATGCAGATGACGCCCTCTTGCAGGACGAAATAGGAAGCCAGACAAACGATGATCCCCAACACGAAAGGCACAAGCCAGTAAAAGGCTGTCGTCCGTGTGCGATCTGGATCGCCGATGTAACAGATCAGTGCGCACAGGACGGCGGGAAGCAAGGCCAAGAACCAGATACTGGCGAACCAGATAGAGCCTGACTTCGATGCTGACAAAAGGAGGAAGGCGCTTAGCGCGATCGCCAAGGCCAGACCGAACCCAGACAGCAGGCGTCTGCGCAGGCGTGAACGCCTCTGCGAACTTACCACTTCATGGTCAGCCATAACGAGCTCCGTCGTTTATTTCTGTAAAAAGAGAAATTAGAGGCCAAATGGATCAGGCGCCGCGATCTCTTGGCCCCACAAACTTCAAGAGGCTGACGACCTTCGCCCCCATCCGGATCAAACGCATCAGCGTCTCGGGAGGCACGCCCAACATCTGCTGATACCAGCCATCGACTGTGTTCACGAAACTCTGCAGGCGCTCCAGCCGCGCACGCACCTCGGCACTTATACCGGCGCCTTGGCCGTCGACGCTGGCCACGGCGTCGTTGATCGCCGCGACCATCGGATCGATCTCGCGGGCTTTGCGCCCCTGCGCCACCTTGGTAGCCATCTGCCAGAGATCGGTTTCGGCCTCGTAGTGATCGCGGCGGTCACCCAAAACCGGAACACGGTGGATGAGCTTCCACGTCAGAAGTTCTTTGAGGCTGTTGGACACATTCGACCGCGCCAAACCCAGGGTCGTGGCGATGTCTTCGGCAGTGAGCGGCTTCTCGCTAAGGTACAGAAGCGCCTGGATCTGAGCCACGGAACGGTTCACCCCCCACTGACCGCCAAGGTCGCCCCAGCGCAGCACGATCTGTTCAACGGCAAGCGGCAACGATCGGTCATCCGTTTCTGTCATGACAGAAATAAACGACGAATGGCGTTTTGGGTCAACCGTCGAATCCCTTGCTCTACCGCTTTCGCCCGTCGAAGTCCGCGCGCGCCGCCTCGATGCGGTCGATGTTTTTCTCGGCCCACATCCAGACGCCGCAGAAGGCTTCGGCCAGGGTGAAGCCCAGGTCGGTCAGGCGGTATTCGACCTTGGGCGGGATGACGGGGTGGACGGTGCGGGTCACCAGGCCGTCGCGCTCCATCTGGCGCAGGGTCTGGGTCAGCATCTTCTGGCTGATGCCCCCAACCAGTTCGCCGACGCGGGTGAAACGGGTCTCGCCGTGCTCGGCCAGAACCTCCAGGATCAGCATGGTCCATTTGTCGGCGACGCGGCCGATCACGTCGTTGACCAAGGCCTCCACGCGCGGATCGGCGACCTCGCCGGTCTCGGGATGAGCAATTCTTGCGGGCGGAAGCTCCGTCATAGCCATTTCTTTCTGGACGGTAAGTAGGGCAGTTCCGAGTGCCTACTTTCGATTAGAGAGTGATCGCCATACCTCGCTTTCATCGCTGACGCATCCCGAGGAGACGATCATGAACATCACCGGCAACACCATACTGATCACCGGCGGCGGCACGGGCATCGGCCGCGCCCTCGCCGAGGCGCTGCACGCGCGCGGCAATCAGATCATCATCACCGGCCGTCGCGAAGGCGTGCTGAAAAAGACGGCGGCCGCCAATCCCGGCATGGCCTGGGCGACTCTGGACATGGAGGACGCCGCGGCCGTCGCCGACTTCGGCGCCCAAGTCGTCAAGGACCACCCCGCCCTGAATGTCGTCATTCTGAACGCCGGCATCATGAAGGCAGAGGACTTGAAGGCCCAGCCGTTTGACCTAGCCGCCGTGGAGACGATCATCGCCACCAATCTGTTGGGGCCGATCCGCCTGACAGCCGCTCTGCTGCCGCATCTGACGGCCCAGCCAAAGGCGACGGTGATGACGGTGACGTCGGGCCTGGCCTTCGTCCCGCTGACGGCGACGCCGACATACAATGCGACCAAGGCGGCGTTGCATTCGTGGAGCCAATCCCTGCGGCATCAACTGGCGGACACCGCGGTCGAGGTGCTGGAACTGGCCCCGCCCGGCGTCGCCACCGACATAATGCCAGGCCATGCGGAAAACCCCGCCTCCATGCCGCTGGCCGACTATACGGCCGAGGTCATCGGCCTGATCGAACGCGGCGAGACCCCGCGCGGCGAAATCCTGGTCGAGCGGGTCAAGCCGCTGCGGTTTGCGGAAGCGAATGGCTACGACGCGGTGTTCGAGCAGTTGAACGGCGCGCACTGAGGCCGGGCACCAAGACCTCTCCCTTCCCCCGGCGGGGACGGAGAGGTTCAGCGCGGGATCAATCCTCGTCCATCTTCAGGGCGGCGATGAAGGCTTCCTGCGGGATTTCGACCTTGCCGAACTGGCGCATGCGCTTCTTGCCGGCCTTCTGCTTTTCCAGCAGCTTCTTCTTGCGGGTGGCGTCGCCGCCGTAGCATTTGGAGGTCACGTCCTTGCGCAGGGCGCGCACGGTCTCGCGGGCGATGATCTTGCCACCGATGGCCGCCTGGATCGGGATCTGGAACAGGTGGGGCGGGATCAGTTCCTTCATCTTCTCGACCATGCCCCGGCCGCGCGTCTCGGCGCGGGCGCGGTGGACCAGCATGGAGAGGGCGTCGACCGGCTCGGCGTTGACCAGGATGGACATCTTCACCAGGTCGCCGACCTTGTATTCGGTGATCTCGTAGTCGAACGAGGCATAGCCCTTCGAGATCGACTTCAGCCGGTCGTAGAAGTCGAACACCACCTCGTTCAGCGGCAACTCATAGACCACCATGGCGCGGTTGCCGACGTAGGACAGTTCGATCTGCTGGCCGCGACGGTCCTGGCACAGCTTGATGACGCCGCCGAGGTATTCGTCGGGGGTCAGGATGGTGGCCTTGATCCAAGGCTCGGCGATCGTCTCGATCTGCATCACGTCGGGCAGGTCAGCCGGGTTGTGCAGGTCCATTTCGGAGCCGTCGCGCAGGCCGATCTTGTAGACGACGGACGGCGCCGTGGCGATCAGGTCGAGGTTGAACTCGCGGCTCAGGCGCTCCTGGATGATCTCCAGGTGCAGCAAACCCAAAAAGCCGCAGCGGAAGCCGAAGCCCAGCGCCGCCGAGCTTTCCATCTCATAGGTGAAGGAGGCGTCGTTCAGGCGCAGCTTGCCGATCGCGGCGCGCAGGTCCTCAAAGTCGGCGGCGTCCACCGGGAACAGGCCGCAGAAGACGACCGACTGGACTTCCTTGAACCCCTTCAGCGGCTCGGCGGTCGGCTTCTTCTCATCGGTGATGGTGTCGCCGACGGCGGCGTGGGCCACTTCCTTGATCTGGGCGGTGATGAAGCCGACCTCGCCGGGGCCGAGCTGATCCACGGGCGTGTTCTTGGGCAGGAAGACGCCGACCCGGTCGATCAGGTGGGTCGAGCCGTTGCGCATCATCTTGACCCGCATGCCGGTCTTCAGCACGCCGTCGAAGACCCGCACCAGGACGACGACGCCGAGGTATGGGTCGTACCAGGCGTCGACCAGCATGGCCTTCAGCGGCGCATTCACATCGCCCTTGGGCGCCGGCAGCTTGGTGACGATGGCCTCCAGCACCTCCTCGATGCCGATGCCGGACTTGGCGCTGGCCAGGACCGCTTCGGAGGCGTCGATGCCGATCACGTCCTCGATCTGGGCGCGCACGCGGTCCGGCTCGGCGGCCGGCAGATCGACCTTGTTCAGGACCGGGACGATCTCGTGGTTGTTGTCGATGGCCTGATAGACATTGGCCAGGGTCTGGGCCTCGACCCCTTGCGAGGCGTCCACGACCAGCAGCGAACCTTCGCAGGCGGCCAGTGAGCGACTGACCTCATAGGCGAAGTCCACGTGGCCCGGCGTGTCCATCAGGTTCAGGATATAGTCCTGCCCGTCCTTGGCCCGATAGGTCAGGCGTACGGTCTGGGCCTTGATGGTGATGCCCCGTTCCTTCTCGATCTCCATATTGTCGAGCACCTGCTCGGACATCTCGCGCGCGGTCAGGCCGCCGGTGTGCTGGATCAAGCGGTCGGACAGGGTCGACTTGCCATGGTCGATGTGCGCGACCACGCTGAAGTTGCGAATGTTCGAGATCGGGGGAGTCGTCATCCGCGCGCCCCTATCACGCGCGGGCGCCGGGGACCAGACGCGGCACGATCCGCAGCCAGCACGGCCGCGTATTACAGCTTGGCAATGATGGCGTTTGTCTTTGAGCGCGGCCCTTGGACGCTATAAGGGAAACAGCCATCGCCTGATCGCTCTTCAAGGACGTTTTTCCGTGCTCCAGACGACCCGACCCACACTTCTGGCCGGTGCGGCCGTTCTGGCCGTCCTGCTGCTGGCCGGCTGCGGCGGCGGAGACGACAAGAAGGCCGACGGCAAGGAGGCGGCCGGCGCGCGCCAGACCGTGACCGCCGCGACCGTGACCCAGATCAACCTGGCCCGTACGGTCAACGCCTCGGGCTCCGTGTCCGCCTGGGAAGAGGTGCCGGTGGCGGCCGAGACCGGCGGCCTGACCGCCGTCGCCGTCTATGTGGACGAAGGCTCCTACGTCCGTCAGGGCCAGCCGCTGGTGCAGATGAACGACGTCTTGCTGCGCGCCCAGCTGCGCCAGCAGCAGGCCCAGGTGCAACTGGCCGAGGCCAATGTGGCGCGCGACAACGCGGCGCTTGATCGCGCGCAGCAGCTGAAGGAACGCGGCTTCCTCAGTCAGGCGTCGCTGGATACGGCCCTGGCGAACCAGCGCAGCTCGAACGCCAATCTGGCCGCCGCCCGCGCGGCCCTCAGCCAGACCCAGACCCAGTTGTCGCAGGCGACCATCCGCGCGCCCGTCGGCGGGATGATCATCAGCCGCAGCGTCACCAAGGGCCAGATCATCGCCGCCGGGACCGAACTGTTCCGCATGGTGCGCGACGGCCGGCTGGAACTGGACGCCCAGGTGCCGGAAACCGAACTGTCCCTGGTCCGCGCCGGTCAGTCCGCGATCGTGACCTCCAGCGAGGCCGGCCAGACCACCGGCTCGGTCCGGATCGTCACGCCCGAGGTGAATGCGCAGACCCGCCTGGGCCTGGCCCGCATATCCCTGGCGCCCGGCGCCCAGCTGCGGCCCGGCATGTTCGCCCGCGCCGAGATCGCCGTCGGCGATCAGCCCGCCCTGGTCGTGCCGTCCTCGGCGGTCGTCTATCGCGAGGCCAAGGCCGGCGTCTATGTCGTGGGTCAGGGCGATGTCGTCCGCTTCGTCCCGGTCACGACCGGGGTTCGCAGCGGCGACCGCGTCGCGGTCACGGGCGTCCAGGCCGGTCAGCGCGTCGTGGTTCAGGGCGCAGGCTTCCTGGGCGAAGGCGACCATGTGACGGTGGCCCCGGCGACCGCGGCGCCCCAGCCGGCGACGCCCGCCGCCCCTGCCCCCGCCGCTGCAGCCGCGCGCTAGGATCGGACCGATGGGCTTTCAGAACATCTCGTCCTGGTCGATCAGGAACCCGATTCCCATCGTCCTGCTGTTCGTCGTCCTGACGATCGCGGGGACGATGAGCTATTTCAAGCTCAGGACGAATAACTTCCCCGACGTGGATCTGCCGGTCGTCGCCGTCACGGTGGTCCAGGCCGGCGCCGCCCCGACGGAGATGGAGACGCAGGTCACCCGCCTGGTCGAGGATGCGGTGGCGGGCCTGGGCTCGGTCAAGCACATCACCTCGGTCGTCAACGAGGGGGTGTCCACCACCTCGATCGAATTCCAGCTGGGCGTGAACCTGGAGAAGGTCACCAACGACGTCCGAAACGCCGTCAGCGGCATCCGCCAGAACCTGCCCGCCGACGTTCAGGAACCGATCGTTCAGCGCATCGAGTTCACCGCCATCCCCTTCGCCAACTTCGTGGTGCGGGCGCCGGGCATGAGCCCCGAGGAGCTGAGCTGGTTCGTCGACAACACCGTGGCCAAACGCCTGCTGTCGGTGCGCGGCGTCAGCCAGATCAGCCGTGACGGCGGCGTCAGCCGTGAAATCCGCATCAAGCTGGACCCCGCGCGGCTCGCCGCCTCGGGCGTGACGGCGGCCCAGGTGTCGAACCAGCTGCGCGCCTCCAACATCAACCTGCCGGGCGGCCGCGGCGAGATCGCGGGCGAGGAACAGGCCATCCGCACCGTCGGTTCGGCCAAGTCGGTCGAACAACTGCGCGAGACCCTGATCCCCATCGGCAGCCGCAGCGTGCGGCTGGGCGACCTGGGCCAGATCACCGACGAATGGTCCGAGCCGCGCGGCCGCGCCCGCTTCAACGGTCAGGAAGTCGTCGGCTTTGGCGTCTCGCGCGCCATCGGCTCGTCCGAGGTGGACGTCTATGACCGCGTCAAGGCCGAGATCGAGAAGCTGGACCAGGAACGCGGCGACGTCGCCATCGAGGAGGTGGCCAACACCACCGAGGACGTCGTCAACAACTTCCACGCCTCTGTCGAGACCCTGGTGCTGGGCGCCCTGCTGGCGATCGCGGTCGTCTTTATCTTCCTGCGGGATTGGCGCGCGACCCTGATCGCGGCGGTGGCCATGCCGCTGTCGCTGATCCCGACCTTCTGGGTGATGGACCTGACGAACCAGTCGCTGAACGTGGTGACGCTGCTGGCCCTGTCGCTGACCATCGGTATCCTCGTGGACGACGCCATCGTGGAGATCGAGAACATCGTCCGCCACATCCGCGACGGCAAGGCCCCCTACCCCGCCGCCATCGAGGCGGCCGACGAAATCGGCTTGGCGGTCATGGCGACGACGGCGACCCTGATTGCGGTGTTCGCCCCCACCGGCTTCATGCCCGGCGTCGTGGGTCAGTTCTTCAAGAGCTTCGCCATCGCCACCTGCGTCAGCGTTCTGTTTTCGCTGCTCGTGGCGCGAACCCTGACGCCCCTGATGGGCGCCTATTTGCTGAAGCGCGATCAGGGCAAGGAGCATAAGGAGCCCTTCTGGATGGGGCCCTATCTGAAGGCCCTGAACTGGGCGCTGGGCGACGACTGGCGCAAGCGCCGCGCCGACCACCATCCGCGCGCCAGCTGGTTCCGCCGCAAGGTCGCAGACCGGATGTTCGATCACCGGCTGTGGGTGCTGGGCATGGGGATCCTGTTCTTCTTCCTGTCGATCTTCATGGCGACGAAGCTGCCCGGCGAGTTCATTCCGGTCGAAGACATCTCGCGCTCAACCGTGACGGTGCAGTTGCCGCCGGGCGCGACCCTGGCGGAGACGGATTCCGCCGTGCAGCGCATCAACCGCGAACTGATGAAACGGCCCGAGGTGGCGTCGGTCTATTCGTCCGTCGGTTCGGCGACGACCAGCTTCGGCCCCGGCGGCGGTGGATCGGCCGGCGAGGTGCGCAGCGCGAACCTGACCGTCAATCTGGTCGGGCGCTGGGATCGCAAGCTGAGCCAGCAGGAATTCGAGCGCGACATGGGACCGGTGCTGCGCCAGATCCCCGGCGCGCGGATTCAGTTCGGCGCCTCGGGCGGCGGCGGCGGGTCCAGCCTTCTGACCATCGCCCTGGTCGGGGACGAAGCGAACGTGCTTGAACCCGCGGCCGCCAAGGTCGAGCGCGAGATGCGCAGCATTCCCGGCCTGTCCAATGTGGTGTCCTCGGCCTCGCTCGTGCGGCCGGAAATCCTGGTCACGCCGCGCGCCGATGTCGCCGCCCTGCAAGGGGTGTCGACCCAGGACATCAGCCAGGTGGCGCGCGTCGCCACCCTGGGCGACGCCGATCAACTGTTGCCCAAGTTCAACCTGGGCGACCGTCAGGTGCCGATCCGGGTCATGCTGACGGAACAGGCGCGCTCGGATCTGGGCGTGCTGGAGAACCTTCAGGTGCCCACGGCATCGGGCGCGACGGTGCCCCTGTCGGCGGTGGCGGACATCACCTTCGGCGCAGGCCCCAACCAGATCAATCGTCTAGACCGACTGCGCGTGGCCAACATCACCGCCGAACTGACCGGCCTGACCCTGAGCCAAGGCACGCAGGCGGTGAACGCCCTGCCCGCCATCAAGTCCCTGCCGCAGGGCGTCAGCCAGAAGCCGTCGGGCGACGCCGAAAGCTTCCAGGAACTGGGCATGGGCTTCGCCTTCGCCATCGTGACCGGCATTCTGCTGATGTATGTCGTGCTGGTCCTGCTGTTCAAAAGCTTCTTCCACCCGATCACCATCCTGGCGGCGCTTCCGGTGTCGTTCGGCGGCGCCTTCTTCCTGCTGCTGGTGACGGGCAAGTCGTTGTCCATGCCGGCCTTGATCGGCATCATCATGCTGACCGGGATCGCGGCGAAGAACTCCATCCTGCTGGTCGACTACGCCATCATGGCGATGGAGAAGGGGATGAGCCGACACGACGCCCTGATGGACGCCGCCCACAAGCGGGCGCGGCCGATCATCATGACAACCATGGCGATGGGGCTGGGCATGCTGCCGATCGCGGCGGCGTTCGGCGAAGGCACCGCCTTCCGCTCGCCCATGGCCATCGCGGTCATCGGGGGGCTGATTACCTCGACCGCCCTGTCGCTGCTGTTCGTGCCGGTGGTGTTCAGCCTGATCGACGGAGTCAAGCGCCGCCTGGAAGGCCGACTGGACAAGATGTTCCACGGCCAGCACGGGCACGAGGAGCCGGCGGCGACAGAGGATCGTCGGGCCTGATCCCCCCACGATGAGTGACCGACAAAGGCCCGGCGGACCGATCCGACCGGGCCCTTTTTTCGACAGCGTAGAACTGGGCACGTTCAAACGGGCAGCTTCTCGTTGACGTCCGGGAAATCGCGTCCGGCTGTAGCGACCCTTATGTGCCATTTCGGCACCCGCGAAGCTTCGAACAGCACAGACCGGTGTTGCGCGAATGCCGTTCGCGTCCTACAGCCGAATGGTTAATCGACGTTAGCCAAGTCATTGATTCGTCCCGGTCTGGGACGGCACGCATCTTGGATAGCGAAGGTTGGCAGGGCGGGTGAAAGACCCGGTCTGGTCAATGCTGGGGGGAGCTTGGAGGCCAAGCGACCGCTGAACACACAACGGCGAAAATCATTCGCTTGGAGAGAATACGCATGAAACTCGCTTCCCTTATGGCTGGCGCTGCGGCGCTGGCGCTCGTCGCCGCTCCGGCGATGGCCGGAACTGTCAATCAAGGCGCTGCTGTCGGCGGCTTCTCGAAGGGCATGTACGGCGCGTACACGTCGGCCAACGGCACGACCGACATGAACTTCATCGACTTCGTCAAGACCAATGGCCTCGGCGGTCAAGACAGCGGCATCTCGGTCTTCACCGCGACCGGCAGCTCGGCTGCCAACAACGGCACGGCGTCGAACAATGACGGCGCGACCTTCACCCTGAAGGGCGCTGTGTCGACGGACTGCGCCTATTACACCGGCAACGCCTCGACCACGATCGACTTCGGCACCATCGGCATCTAC